>ENA-UOTX01000181-UOTX01000181.1-compost-metagenome-genome-assembly--contig:-NODE-181-length-70285-cov-16.191844_pt1 | contig 70285 bp, 50 predicted proteins | sample MGYA00238143_ERZ746982 | MGnify/ENA primary metagenome ERZ746982 (study PRJEB28758, sample SAMN06268862) | compost metagenome | isolation source: single cell | place: USA: California, Emeryville, Joint... | reverse complement strand
TGAAAAAATCATGAAGGTTATTACAGACAGTTTATGGTCATAAAATTTAACGTTAATATGAATAAGATTTAAATAGCTGCATATACCTTTCAAAAACTATTTCTAATAGTTCACTCGTCAGCCAGTCAGCCGAAAAATTTATTTATCGGTTATTCACACACATACATACATGGCACTACTCGACAGCTTGAGTGTTTTCTCCTCTTTGGGATGGCTTGGTTCTGGGTCGTCTTCTCACCTGAGCTTTGCTCATAATATCACCATCAGCTTGAGAATCGGTTGCACTATATCCAATATGTCTATAAGAATCGAATAGTATCCCAAAAGAAATTACTTTTCTTGCTCTTCCTCTCTAAGTTCAGTTTCTTGCTTTTCGACTCCTCTGTTACTACTCTCAGCATTCTTATTCAAACCTTTGTCCTAATAAGTATTTGTTATTATTAATTTGAAGGCAAATTCTAAACACTTACCATCATAATTTCAGTTTCTCGTTTATTACCTTGCGAACCTTGAATAGATTTAAGTTCCTCAGTCTGCTGATTTTTGAATTCGTAGAAAGGCTCATAGTTTGCATTATCATGCCTTATATTGAAGCCCTTTATCTCCTCAGGAAGTTCAGGTTGATGTATTTCAGTTATTTCGTCATTTTTCTTCTTCTCAGTTGATCCACTCTTCTTATCTCTGATCACCATGGCAGTCCTCATTTCGTTAGTTGAATCAGAATCCTCTCTTTTGCTTTCAGCATCTAATAAACCGATCATTACTATCCAAATTTACGTAAAACAATAAATTACCAAGAGAATTTGCAATCTCTTGAACAGCTGACTTTTCTTCGTTACCTGGTTCATTGTCCCTAGGACTCACTTGAGAATCAAGCAGTTCAATTCCAGGTTCATCAATCAATTCCGGGTCTTTACTACCAATTAGCTTCGTACCTAGCCAAGCCCCTATCCCTGAGAATAACCCTTTATGAAGGCCTTTTTCTGGAAGTTGCGCATTTGGGTATTCCGCATGAGTCGATTGTGCTCTTTGAACTGCCTGCGTGCTCTAATTTTGATAATCACTTTGAAAGAATTTCTGATTCAACTTACTTCGGCAAGATTTTCGCTTTGGATACTTTGATCTATTCCCTTCGCCTCATCAATCTCCTGTTGTACATCTGCAGATGCACTTCGCCCTCTTCCAAAGAAATATGAGCCAATTCCAAACAACTTGGATGTAGTTTTCGGGTGAGCTTGATTTGCCTTCGAATTAGAGTCTGAATTTGCCATATTTTTTGTCCTTAACACGTCAATTAATAACCAATCGCAGATTTTTGTGTTATACTCTTCATAAACTTTCTTGGAATCAAATTGATCTAAATCTCCAACTGGCATCTCTATCTTATCCGGATAGCGATGTAGACCAGCGTTTCGATATAACTCATCAGCATTTATCCCATAGTTCCTTCTATTTAACTCTACACAATCTCATCAGCAACGGATCAACAGGAGGCGAAGAATACCAACTTCCCATAAAGCTGAGAACAAGTCATTGTTGATTTGTAGATCAAATGCCGATTCTGTAGCCTGGAAGAGAGAGACTGAATTCTCTTCGATTGGGAACTCAATGTGAAATTTCGAAGTGTTGAAAAGGCTGCTCATAAGTAAGACTTTTTCGCAATATTCACGTTACTTTTGAGCCTGATATATCTTCCAATCATTAAGATAGACTCTTCTCTTTCCTGTAAGAAAGCAAGCTACCAGATCGATTGATATTCTCTTCCCATTCAGCAAAAATCTCCAAGAATACTTCTTCTTTGATCTTAATAGTAGACAGGCGGTTAGTTAGTAACAAAGGAGACGGCAGCTACTTCTTGACTGTCTTTCCGACATCTGCTTGATTATAACTCTGTGCTTTGACACTCATTTCAACAAACAGAAAATTTATTTTATTTCTCGAATAATCGAGGCAGCATCCAAAGCTCTTTTCGAATATCATTCAGTAAACTAATACCCGATCAAAATACCATACAACAAAAATTGTGAGAAATTTGTTCGCTAGAAATCTAAAAGCTATCGGAGAGATTTTAAGACATTTACAAATGAAACATCAATGTTCAATAATTGAATTTAATATGTTCTCCTTTGTAATATCAGACATAATTTAGGATAACCTTGGAGTTCTCAAAAGAAAATATTCAAAATTATACTGAAATCTTCACTCTAAGGCTTGAAAGAATGAATAATTCTTGATTTATCATCGTCTTCTTCTGCTTTGCTCACTGCTCGCCGGAGTTTCCTCGCCACTCTAATTTGCTTTATAGTTTCTATCGACGGTTTCGCCCCTCTAATTCCTCTAATTGGGTAAGGTATCTTCTCCTGCCACTCGATCACAGGTTGTTGAACAGTCTGCCGACGTCGGACTAATGTGCTCAGATCAATGAAACGCTCATTTTCTGGTCGACTATTCGAGCGGTACGTTGGACCTCTCAACTGCTTCGGAGTCGTATCCCCTTGAGTATAGGATGATTCGTCTCCGATGCCCGATGCACCTAAACGACTGTTGCTATTTCCTATATTCTCTGATTTCTTTTTTTGAGGACTCTCAGAATGCTTCCTGCAGACCCGGGAAGTCATTTGAGGTCTGATCAAATCCCGCAATACATTAAGTTCTTTTAATTTAGATTTCTTTTCCAATTCCTTTGCAAGCTGAGACTTGTTTTCTAACATTAAAAACTGCTCTTCTGCCCGAAACAGCATTGACTCTTGCACAGGTGGAGGCTTGAACGAGAGATATTCTCTCTCTAAATTTTTCTTGTTTTCGTGATTAGTTTCTTGGCTTTTGTCAAGTTTAGGCGATCTTTTAACATTAAAACTTCTAGCTCTCATCTTTATGCTGCGAATCGGGTTCTTCTGGAAGATTTGCTTTGGCTGTTGGAGCTCATGAGCTCCCGTTCCACTGTAAAATTCGAATACGTTGTTGGATTTTGATGGTTCGTTGGGGTCAATAAAACTTTTATTTAGCGCATACCCTTCAGACTCCTTTCTCTGGAGGGCAGTAGGCTGAGGTGAGTCTCGCCTTCCAATGAGAGAGGAGTCCGTTTTCTTTATAGGAGAGGCATTTGGTACGTTGTAGAAGAGATTGTCCTTGGATTGGTGTCCTGATTGAGTCGGAGTATTCGGATTTGCTCTAAAGCTCACCTCATTCAGATCAAAGGCGGTATTCTGAAATTCGGTCCTCATTATCATATCCTTCGAAACATTCGGACTAGGAGTTTTCGCTTTTGAGTAATTCTGCAGAGGACGAAGGTGTTTATCCTCTTTTCTGGGAGGCCGCTCTGGGACTTCATAGCGATCCGTTTGGCAAGCTTCCGTGTAAAAAGCTGTTGGCACAGAGGGTCTTTTGCCCTCTATTGCTCTCTTATAAGCGGCTTTCTTCGGTGAGGAGTATCCTTCGGTCTGATGAGTCTTTCTTCTCGAAAGAACAGTCTGCTCGGTAGGTATCGGGCCTTCTGAAAAGATTAGTTTCCCTCCTCTTCTTTCAGTTGTCAACACGGGTTCTGTAGTTGATGCTCCTGCTTGTGTTTCGATCGGACTTATGCTTCTCTCTGTTAATAACGCTAGAATAAACAAATACTATGAAGAAGAGCGAGGTGAACTTGCAATACGTAGGACTCTTCTTTCTTCCTGTTCAGTTGACACTTTCGCTGGTGAATAAGAGATCGGCTTAGGCTCGTTTCTTTTGTTGTTTAGCAACACCTCGCCCAGCATGAATTTGCTGTTTATTTGTGATGTAGCTTTAATGTTGTTCTGCCTCTTCTCATGCCAATTCTCTCTTGCATTTACATAATTTCTTACATTTTTCACGACATCCTCGTTTGTGGCACCATAAAAACGCTTTTCAAAATCCTGAGAAATTTTTTTGTTAAATCGCTTTGGAAGCTTGGAGCCGCTCACCTGTTTATTAATATAATACACCAATGAATTATTAGTGATGCACTGGACTGACTCAGCTCGTTTCCTACCTTCTACTACATCTTCAATACCGATTATCTGCCCGCTTCCAAGACTCCCGATCTATAATTATGTTACATTTCTCTATTGGCAATTTGCTACACGAAGATTATTGATACCTGTAGAGTCTTTTTCTGAACCTTTCTCTTCATCAGTTGGGGGTCAGAATCTTCAACTTTAAAGAAATCTTGAGCGTCAACTTCTTTCGTAACCTGTTCGATTGGAGAGTTAAAAGGAGAGATATTAAGTCATAATCCGATACTTTAAATTCTCCCTCTTTGATAAAAAAGATGTATTGAGGGTCTTCCCCTTGCTTGTACACCCATTCATTCATAAGAAACCTCCTCTGGTGGAAATGATAAATGAACGTCGAGACAGCCCTCTCCGAAGCGCCATTAAATAACGGAAAACTCATCAGAAACTGAATTTGATCTTGAATTTTTTTCTGCTGCGCATTAGCTGCACTCCATACAATCAGGACTATCTAATCACGCAATTAGTTTACCTAATATCTCCTTATAATTAGCTCTGTCCAATATCGCAAAATGGCATTCTTCTTTGCATATTATCGTTGCCGTTCGGGGTTTATCTTCAATCAAAGCGAGCTCACCAAATGAGTCTCCAGTAACCTTTTCTGCGACTTCGTTCAGATAGAATTCCTTTTCAGAGACTCCATCCTTTTCAATGGTCCTTTGCAGCGTAATGTTAACTCCCACGAGACCTTTTAAAAGAATAAAGAATTGTTGTCCTCTTTCACCTAATGCATTAAAGAAAATTCAAGGAAACCTTTGCAATATGGGAAGAAGCACCTTGCTTAAATACTACACCTCCTGGAGGCTTAATCTCGTAAGTTATATTTTTGCAGATCCGATAGAGCGTTTCTTCTCCAAATTCTTGAGCCACATCTCGAAAGAATGTAACATTGTGCATGACTTTACAGAGCAAAGTGATGAGCCTGAAGTCTCTTCGAACAGGTTTGAGCTTGAGGATTTCGATTGCTTTCTAATTTTGCAAAGTTTTCCATAACCCATTGCAAATCAGCTTTACCTGCATTTGGATTTCCACTGTAAATGCAGGATCATCAAACATCTCAAGTGTAATGTCAACGGCACTAGCGGTCATTCTACGTAAATCGCGAGTTTTTTTTTATTGCAAGCTAATTAATCTTATTGTCTCAATTTAATTTTATTTATGATATGAGTTGTAATTGCTCAATGCATTCATTTTTCTTCTTTTACTGGAGAGTGCCTGAATCACCCTATTGCTTAAAGAAAAAGGAATGATGTCTCAGATTTATCATATGATCAACATTTTTATAAAGAATCCAGGTAATATAGGGGGAAAAAGTTTATTCTATTAATGGACACTACAGTTATTTCTGTTTACTCTTATTAAATCTCAATTTGATTGGCCAGAATGGATTTCTTGTTTGGGCTTTAGTTTGAAAAATGCATTTCACCAGCAAGTCTACCAGAAAAAGGATTCATTAGGGAGATTCCCTTTCGCAGCTGCACTATTGCATAGATTCTATAACTTGGCAGTTGTTATTAGAGTGATTGATGATGCGATTGAGAATATTATCCACTGTTTAGGGGTCCTCGATTTTTCAGTTGATAGGAGAACTGAAGAAGAGTAATTCACGCTCTTGCCTCTTAGTTCCCGCAAGCCAATTTTCTCATTGTGATTGATCACCTAAGGCATAAATGATTGAGTGCTTTTTTATAGCTTCAGTCAGCCCTTATAGTCATTCCGGGAATAAATTTTGAATTTCGCTCGATTTATTTCACGCATAATTACTTCTAATGTGAAATGATTAAATTTTCCCGCAAGATTTAAATCCAATATAATATTGAATAATTCCGGCTAAGTAGCCTATATCTACATTTTCTTTTCTCTTTGGAAAAAATAATGCAAAGTGCAGAAATTAGTGTCATCTACTCGAATAATTTCAACGAAGAAAACGATAATTACTTCGTCTTTGAGGCGAATGATGATGTTTTAAAGTCCTTGAAGCAAGGAGAAAAGCTTACTATTAAGAGTATTCCCACTTCTCTTGAAATTCTTTAATTTCACTGCTAATAAGGCGAGCAACAAGAATCTGATGCATACCTTTGTACTAATGACAAGACCTATCAGATCCGCAGGAACGATTACACAAACCTTTTCCTATTTACCGATGATGGAAGAGGCAAAGGTGAACTCGACTTCAAAAATCAACTGGATCAAACTATCATTAGTAAGCACTTCATTTGAATGTGTCTTTCATGATTATCAGCTTCAAAATCCTCGATATTATTCCTGGAGAACTACGTACCTGAGAAGGCCAAACTGATTCAAATGTTGAGCAGAAAGTTGATAACAGAAGCAGACAGCGAAGACACCTGGAGTCAAGGTTTCACGTTCGAAGAATTGCTTTCAGAGCTCATTATCAGTCCAAAAGAGTTAGAAAAGGTACTGTTTCCCTCTCTCTCTCGTTAATCTATCGGGATTATAGTACCTCAATGACATTGGAGCAGTCAATATTGGCTCGAAATGGGCGCTGGTTGAGGAAAGTTACTATGCGAATATACTGCACGAGATACTCTTCCAGATCAATTTAAATCAGCTCGACAGGTCAAAGATTTTGTTCCCTGAGATAGCTGAGAAATATTGCGTAAGGGTTCCACTATATTTCTATTCTCATTATCTCCTTAGAAAAATATCAACAGGTTCCTTGTGCTTTCATGCCTGTTTAGCCATTTTAAAGTTATTTCTGTCACCCCTGAAGAAAGTTGCTTTGCGATGGATTTCGAAAAATTAATAGCCTTCTTCTGCAAAGAGTTGCTTGTCGTTAAGGAAAGCTATCTCTGGAATGACTATTCGAGTGTTTTCAAGAATATGGTTGAAACCCATATCCCTCTCTCATACACTGAGCAGCTCTCAGAAACTCAGAAAACAGAGGCTTTCTTCAAGGCTATTGTAAATATCTCAGTGATTGTTGATACGAACCCACTTAACTCGTATAATGCAATTGAAAGTAACACGATGATAAGGTATTAAATAGCGTTTTAGTCTTCTTGGTATTGATTAAAATCTTTTCGGTTAGATACATCGATAAGAACCAGCTGCCTTCTGGAATTAAAGAGAGACTAGACTTTCTTTTCTCGATCAAGAATCGATACTTTCCGCAGGAAATCCAAATTTTCTTTGAAGGTCTCGTGTCGAAACCTGGAGAAATGGACCAAATTATGATGAAAAATACGAGAACGATCTACGAGAAAGTTTCAAAAGGCATTTATACGCATTATACGAAGATTTATTCTCAATATATTTCAAATTTTACTGAGGTTCCAGGCTCAAATGGTAACTATTATGAAGGCAAATTCTATGTTAAAAAATAGATAAGTTGATTTGTAAATCTGTGATTCATAAGTTTTTCACTACAGGTCCAAATTTCGCGAGCTATGTGAAGTATTATTTCAAATTGTAGTCATCTACAATGTAGGTATTAGTGTGAACAATTCTGGCAGTGAGCAGAATTAAAATAAAATTTAGTGATCAGATATCGTGGTTTCTCATCAGAGAAATTTTATTTATTTTCTGCAGATTCTTGCAGCTTTTGGCTCATCCTGAATTCATTTTTCAATAAATTAAGGCGATTTAATGAATGTCATAAGATCAAGAGATACCGTAATTGTCGGCTCATTAACTACAATATCAACTCAATCAGATTCTTGTGGGCATTTATAGTGGCTTGCTGCTTTGTCTCTATAACAAAACAAGCTTTTTCTGTTGACTAAAACTCACCGAATTTTCACAATTCAATGATGCCGTGGAAAGAATCAAGAAGTTTCTCTCTCCGAGACAACTGCCGTTTGCGAATCTTAGAAGACATGCTCAGAGCACTCAAGGAAGCGAACCCTAATGTTCCCAATTACATCTTAGTCGTTGATGATGTAACCACTCGTATCTTGTCTTCCACTGTTTCAACGATCGAATTACTCGAAGGAGGAGTCCTTGGCCTCGAAAAGCTAGAGGTAAACCGCAAACCCTTTCCAAAAATGCATGCAATCTACTTCATCACTCCAACTGAGAAGTCAATAGAATTGATGTGTGATGATTTCAGTGATGTGAACAAGCCGACTTATGGCAATATTCACGTATTTCTCACAAACCAAGTCGAAAAAATCCTGATGGATAAGTTGACAAAAAAACCACATTTCTTGGCTCGTTTAAGAACCTTTAAGGAGATAAACCTTGACTTTCTTTGCCCTGAGGCAAATGTCTTCCATTTAGACATGCCAGCAGCATTTCCTGTTATTTTTTCAAAGTACGGTTTGAAAGAAGAGAGAGATTTGTCGGATCTAATCGCTGACAAATTGGCAACTATCGTTCCTTCCGTATTCGACTACAAGAACATCCATTTCATCTACAATAAAAATGAAAACAACTCCGTTGCTGAGAAGGTCGCAAAAAGAGTCTATCAGCGTGTTGAAAAATTCCTCCAGACAAAGCAAGATGACAACGAAGCAGAAACCGCAGCTCCAATTAAAATCATCATCTTGGACAGGTCTTTCGATCCGTTGACTCCAATTCTTCATGATTACTATTACCAAGCCATGGCACATGACCTGCTGAAACTAGACAACGATATCGTGGAGTATGAGATTACTGATAATTCAGGCAAAACTACAAAGAAAAGGGCAATGCTATCTGATTCGGATGACTTGTGGAAGAGATATAAGCACAAACACATTGCAGAAGCCTCAAGTAGTATATCTCAAGAATTTGAGGCTTTTGTGCGAAATAACGCAACAACAAAGGCTCAGCAAGATTTTTCAAAACTCGATCTGAAGACGATGTCCGAAATTGTTAAAAACATGCCCTTATACAACGAACTTATGTCGAAATACGCGCTCCATATGAATTTACTTGAGCAGTGCCTAAGTGTAAATTTTACTAGTTCTTCTTGTATTGAACTTAATTTTCTAGGCATTCGAGAAAAGAGGGATCAAAGAAGTTGGAGAAATAGAACAATGCTTGGCCACTGCACTCAATAGCCAAGGAAAATCAGTGTCAAATCAGAAAATAATTTCCATGATCAGTCAGAAAATGGCACTTGGAAAGATCGGGGCTGAGGAGAAACTCAGAGTGATTTTGATCGCGGCGATTGCATTGGAACTAATCGAAAAAGACCGAAAAATTTTGACTCAGCATCTCAATGAAGAAGATCAGATTCTGATAACAAAATTGGCCTGGCTCGGTATAGACCACAAAAAGCTCGCTTTGACGAAAGGGAAAACGAGAAACGTTCCTTTTGATTTGTGCAGGCACATTGCACCGATAGAAACTCTTGCGAAGGAAATTATGAGCAATAAATATGATAAATCTCGGTTTGAGAGTCTTTATCTTCCGAAAACGTATGATGGTTCTCTTGGGGAGAAGCTGAGAATCACTGCTACTCAAATAGGACAAAACGCTAATGGTCAAACTGGCCATAAAAAAAATCGGGCAAAGCTTGTTTTCTTTTTGATTGGAGGAATCAGCTATGCTGAACTAAGGGTGCTGAAAGAATTTGAAACAGCGAATTCAAGTCTAGATGTTATTGCTGGGGGAACTGCAATAATAAGTCCATTGGAATACATTGAAAGTATGAGAAAGATGATTTCACCGATTGGATACTCAGGGTTAAAAGCAAAAGCCCCCTTATGAATGTGTGATATCAACAATCTCAATGTGTGAGGAATTTGCTTGAGGAATATTAATTTAGCAAATTGCTGAACAATACTACTTGTCATTTGTCAAAAACTACTGCTACTCGTAAATTTTATATCTACATCTGCAATCTTCAAAGAAGGCAGTAAGAATCTTAAAAAGTTAGAAAGATATTAAATCTAGCTATTATTTAACCAGCAAAACCCATTTTCCGGCAGAGCTATAGCTATTATTTTTCAGAAGGAAAAGCTACAAACCATCAATTTTTCAAATGCAGACCCAAATTAAGTTCAACCAATTTAAAACAATTAATTCGCTCAGAATGGATGATGGCATATATTCAAACACTCACAGCTTTAGGACTTAATTATTCAAATAAAGGGGTTGGCAGCCCATGCTACAATTTAAGAATGAAGAGTTAGCTAATTACTCAATCCCATTCAATAATCTCCATGTTTACTCAATTAACACCTTCGTATTTTCGACAATAACGAGCATTATGAACCTTATATATCGAAAAATATTTACAAATAACTGTCAACAGCATACTCCACAACAAATTAAAATCATTCATTAGTTTACGAACTCTGCGAAGTACTTATCGATAATTTGAATGGTTTTTTTGTACACATCATTATTCTTGTGCTTCTGCAATTTTTCGAACGTTTTCATTCCGTTTATTCTCTCCAGCGCGATAACATACGGATTAACGGTTAAATTCTCTTCGGTTTTGGTAACCTCTCCTTTTTCCAAGAGAGCCTCATAACCTAACAGCGAATTCAAAATCACATGCGCATCGTCGTTGTTAAAGCCTTCATAGATAGCTTTAATCACCCCCATATCCTCCAACACTTGCAACTGGCTGAGACTGGCAGCTGCTATTGCGTTGTAAAGCGCAAACATAACTTCTGCAATAACCTGCGTTCATTTTGTAAATCTTTTGAAAAAAAATTTCGTTATTTTCTTACGAAAGGGACATCTTTCTCGGCGAGGTATACAAGGTTAGGAATTATCTCAGTCGACATAATTCTATCCAATATATTTGGACCTTCCGCCAGAATATTCGACACGACCCAGGCTGCTTCTCTTCGGAGTGCAGGTTTTTTATGCTTAAGCATTTTTGCTAATTTTGGATAAATGCCATGCTCTTCCATGATCTATATCATATTATTCTGATTAGAAAAACAAGGTAATGGCGATGGGTTACTGGTAGATAAGGACAAGGAGTTAGAGTGAGTAAATTGCCGATATTCCTCATCGCTAAAGCTTTCACTGTTGGGGATTCATTATCTAAAAATTTAACAATGTCCACAGGTAGCAGCTTATGAGTGTCAAGAGCCAGTTTAATGCTATCTGGTGTTAACGTGACATATGAATATGCGTTGAGAGTGTGAGCGACAATGTGATTATCCTCTGCCTTCAAGAGATTTGGTAGGATAGGCAACAGCGGTGCTAACTAAATAAACCAGATGATTAATCTCTGATGTTTTGAAACAAATCAAATCACCTTGCTGAAGTTGCGGTACCTCATGAGATTTGCAATGAGCCAGGCAAGATTAATCAATGCCTGATCGCTAAACTCTTTTCTGAGTTTAGTCAGCTGATCAATGATAGCAGCTATTCCTTGTTCACATAACATTAGGTTATATTCCTCAGAGTCAGAGACGATATTTGCTAGCACCCAGAGCGCCTAGAGATTAGCTAATCTTAGAATGATTAACAAAGAATAGACTTCATACCGCTTCGAGTACTGTTATATCTGTATGTAGCATGCACTGCATCATGGCTTTAACGAGCGAAGTGTCAATCACAGGTTTGATCTTAGCATTGTCAGAGCAGGTGATATTAGTGAAGATCCAAAGGCACTCTTTGACTAAATTTGTATTCTTGATGTACTCTTCCACGATTGCCTGAATAACTGGTTTGAGTCCCAAACTTATAAACTCCTCGACAGGAATGTCTTCGTCATAAGAGATAACCTCTCTTAGATTCATTAGTGGAGGGAATATTTTCTCTGGATCTTTCAGCTCCATTGCTTCCTTTACGAGCAGTGCGTATTCTTTCATTTTTGCGAGTTTTGTGGCTCTATCCATTTCAAGTTCACCGCCTTGGTTTGCGCCGTTTTGCTGCTGCTTATGATCATTTGCTAGTCTGATTCTTTTCGCGTTGAGAAGAGTTTCTGTTTTCTTCTTCCTGATTTCAAGAGCGAATTCCTCCCGCTTTTGTCTCAGTTCCATCTTTTCGATCGTCAAGCCTTCTTTTGGCTCTTGAGAGATCATTTATTCTTGTTCCTTCGGTAAATTTGATTAATCTATTACAAAAGATTGTAAAAAAAGCGCTAAAATTTCCACTATTCAACAATATATAATAGGAAAACACTCCTGAAATGTCGTTCCAATTCACATGAAATTTATCAGGAAGCTCTGTGAGATAATTTTAACGTAGTAATTTGAGAAATTCAATGCGCAACAGGCATATACAACGATATAGTTATTCATAATCGCTAGAACGGCTCAAAATATTCTGACGTGTCAGCTTATTAGTAGCTATCTATTTATGCCCGATTAGAGATTGGTATTGAAATGATTCCTGGTTTCAGCACTCTATGCCTTCAGGCCAACAACATGAGGCCATATTCAAAATGCAGATTTTGTCTCTGTTTGGAGTAGACCGAAATTTCTCTTAATAAACATCAACTTCAGAGTCGGTAAAAGTCTTAATCCCAAAATGTCCATCAGATAGATATAAGAGATAGGAGAAGTTCATCTTTGCATATATATGACCAAGGATACGACAGAGTAGTTAACAATAAATTCAAATATTAATTTTCAAATTAGAGGTTAAAAAGTTTGATAACTTATGGATTTATCACAAAGAAAAAGTCCCTATGGACTCCAAAGTGCAGGTCGTTCCGGCAGGACGGATTTCTTGAATGAAAGAGTCGACTCTCTTCGTGAGGTGAACGAAAAAGCCGCAAATTTGCGTCAGTTTTACGAAATGAGGATCCTATCCTTCGAGGACACTCTCAGAGAGTTATTCAACATTGTTCGGCAAGATGAGTTGATCGATACGATGAAACAAGACTCAGCTTCGGAGGAGTTCGTCACAATGCGGGTTAAAGAAATCATCACTTCATATCTCGAGTCGCAGAGAGAAACTCTCATTGAAAAAGTTTCAAACCAGTATTCTTCGCTAAAGGTCGAATATATCAAATTGCAGCAGGACATTTCAAAGGTAAGCAGTCATATATCATTCAAGTGCAAGTTGCTAACATGAAAATCGTATATATCTAGTTGGAAAGCTCACTAAGAGATGCGTCAGAGGATTATGAAAGAAAGCTCCAGGAGCTGCAAGAAGAGGTGAGGAAGCAAAAAAAAGACAGCGATTACTTTGCCTCTGAGAATGAGAATTTGAAGGCTAGAATCAAAGAGCTCAATGAGAAATATGACGAGAACCTCAGGAAAAAAGACTCACAGCTTTTGCAGATTTCAGAGAACGAACTCGGCTACTATAAGCAGCAGCTTGCCGAGCTACAGTTCGAGCTGCAGAAGAAAGAAAAAACTACATATGAATGGGAAATAGAGCGTGAGAAATGCAAACGAGACCTCGAACGAGAGAAAACAAAGGTTCGTGAAGTCGAAAACGAACTTAGTAAACTGCGCAATGAGCTAGAGGGTACAAAAAGCAGTTTATCACAAACAACACGAAGCTTTGAGGAAGCAGATCAGACCAATCGAGAAAGCAAATTAAAGATAAAGGCTCTCAACGATGAGATTAAAGCTCTTAAATCGGAACTCGATTCAATTGCGGCTGCTAAACACGCGCTTGAGAACAAGCTTAACAGCAAGGATGCTCAATTAAAAAGCGTATTACTACTTCGAATTGGCGTGTTAAAGGATTATATTTTGTGAATTTAGGAACTGATCAGCGGACAGAACGTCGCAAGAGAGAATATCGAAAAAATGAGTGCAAAGTACAAGGCGAAAATTAGAGAATACAAGCAGAAAATCAATGAATATCGAGATCAGATGAGCAACTACGAGAGAGAGTTCTACGAAATCAAGAAGAAGAGCGATGCTGACAGGATCATTAGTGAGAAGAACACTGAGATTTTGCAATTGAAACTGCAAGAGCAGAAAGAAAACTACGAGCATAAGCTTTTCCTCTTAGAAGACGACCACCAGCGAAAAATAGTTTGATTATTTGCTTTATCTCTCTCTAATTCTTTGATTCTACCATTTCTAGCAAGAGGTTCATCTGCACTATGACGACCAGATCAAAGATTTGCAAGAGCAGTTCCAACGCTTACTCGACAACCGTATCTATCAGTTGCAGGAAGACGCCACTCAGCAAATCCAAAACGTTAAGACCCAAGAACGCCAAATGCAAGTGCTTCTTGAAGAGAAAATGCGTCAAATCGAGCAAGAGTACATTTCAGTCTCTCTCCATGAAACCAAAATACAAGAAAAACAAAACATCATTGATTCTCTAAAATCTGAGTTGAATTCTCGTCAAAATGAGGTCCGAGATGAGTTGCACCAGAAAATGAAGTCGTTAGAAGATCGCTTGAAAAGAGAAGCTGAAATTGCAGAAGTCAACGCAAGAAATACTATAGCCAATCTAGAGAATAAAATTTCTGCGAGCTCCTCGGAGAATGCGAGATTGACGGCTGAACTCGGAAGAGAAGTGGAGAAAAACAAAACTTATGTAAATGCTATTCGAGAGTATGAGACCCAACGAAAGAAACTATCGGATATCATTGAAGAAATGACCGCTAATAACAATCAACTCAAAAGGAATTACGAAGAGGAAGTCAACAACGTCAAACAACTCGAAAATGACAATCAAACTCTTAAAAAAAGCATTCAAGCTATTCGATCTGCAGTAGAAGCTCTCAAACAAGAAAAAGATAACCAAAGCGAGATCCTTGAGGCTGTAAACAAAGAAAACGAGGCTCTGAAAGCAGATATTAACGCTGAGACCAAACGAAGTCGCGCTTTAGCCCGAGAGATTGAAGAGCTAAAGAATGAAAGCAAGAACGCTGAGACTCATAGTAATGGAGTTATCAAAGAACTAAAAGAGCAGATTGCTGAACTCAATCGAGATAATAAGCAACTCAACGAGCGGATTATCGCTGTGATGCAGACAGCCAATGAGAAATTTGAAAAAGAGGCTAAAGCTCATTACGATGCGAAAAATTCGCTACAATTAGCTGAGAATACTCTCTTGCAAAAAGACAACGAGATCAAAAGCCTATTGACACAGCTAGAGAATCAAAAACTAGCTCTGGAGCATGCGGAATATACTCTAGGTAATCTTCGAGAGGACATGAGAATCCGAGAACGAGAAATCAAAGACTTACTCCAGGAGAAACAAGACTTGCTTCAGAAAAGCGAGCAACTGAAAATCCGCGCATGCAACCTCAAGAACCAGGTCAAGACATTGGTTCAGACGGGACTCAAAGCGGTGAGGCGAGATCTTGAAGAGGTTAGGAAATACTCGAAAACCTCTACCAGCGAATTGGTCAAAGAGACGCTCTTTAAGGTCGAGCATCTGGCTGCAACTTCAAGAGAGATTATTTGGAAGCAACAAGCGAAGTTCGTGGACGAGATTAACAATCTGAAAGCTAAATTGGTTTCTGATTGCGACCTCAAACTCCAAGAGCAAGGTGAAGAGTTCGAAAGGGCTCGTAAGAAAGCCGTTGATACCCTCGAAAAGAGGCTTTTTTCTCTTGAAAGAGAGCACGAAACTCTAAAAATCGACTATGAGGCTACGAGCAAACGACTCGCTGACGCCGAGCAAGAGCTCGAGCGTTCGACCAATGATGTCTATCGCCTGGAACGAGAGTTATCTGAAGCAAGTACTAACAATACCCATCTCCTCAGAGAGAAAGAGGCCAGTGACCTGAAGTACGAACAAGCAAAGCACAGACATAACTCTGAATTGCAGCAGCTGAACAGAGAGTTCGAACGCTTGAAAGAAGAAAGCGCTCAGAGTAGGAAAGAATTGGAAGCTAAGCAGGACGCTGAGATCAAAGAGCTTCAGGACGCGCTTGAGCATGCGACCAAGAAGCATGAGCGAGCGATTTTCAAATACGAAGAACAGTTGAAGAGCCTTGAGGCTGTACATGAGAAAGAAATCATTGCGAGCCATAAGGAACTAACCGAAAAAATTAACAATCTGACAGAAACTAACCAAAGCCTCGAAGTGGTCATCCAGGAGCTGATTCAAAAGCTCAAAGCGCTTCAAGATAACGTGGATGAGTTAGAGCAAGACCGAACAGCAAAAGAGCAGCAGAGACAGGAGCTGCAAGCTGACTACGAAGCGAGAATCGAAGAACTACGATATCAGCTTGAAGAGCAGAAACTGCATGCAGGGCTCGAAGCCGACAATCTCCAGCGAATGAAACGAGAAAAAGCTCGCGAAGTCGAAGGTCTACAGCAGCAAGTTAAGAGGTTGCAGGAAGAAGTGACCCAAAAGACTGAAAAGGTCAACTCGTTGCAGCAAGAGAAAACTAGACTGGAAGATAACGTCAGAGATTTGCAAAGACAACTCGAATTGAGAGTCTCGGAGGCAGATAAACAAAAAAGAGAGCTTTTCGAGAGGCAGCGAAGCCAAGCCAAGGAAATTGAGCAGTTGCAAGGTCTCCTCTCCAAATCTTACATGAGTGCCGGCGGTCCAAGGGAACTTAGGCTGAAAGATGAAAACGAGGAGCGGATTCCTGAGATGGAACTGAGCAAATCTGTGAAAGGTCTCAAAACTTTGGATAAATACCTTGAGGCTAGTAGAAGCCCTAAGAAGTTTGAAGTGAGGTCGCCAGGAACTTTTGGTAAAATCGAGGAGACTCCAAAACGCCAGGATGACGTAGGGCAGTTCCGGTCGGTAAAACCCCTATCCATAAGTCAGCTAAAACCATAGCTTTTATATATTATTGGAGGAACATGTGCTTATACTATTGATATTATGCATTTTCCATTTATTTTTATTTTAGAACATAAGAAAAATAAAACGAATTAAAAGAAAGACCAGAGAACATTCTCAGAAAACTACTTTGAGGTCTATAAACAGCAACGTAGGAAGAAAATCAGCAGTTTCACGATTTGCTATATGAAAGCCTGATGTTTTTACTGTACGAGTACCAACCTACCGATGTCTAAATTTTTTCGGGGAGACTGAGAGCAAAATAGCAAAGGAAGGATGTCACTTATTTGTTCATGAGGATTTTCTTTCCATTTCTCAAGAAATTCGTTTTTTTTTAAAATGTGCCAACCGCTCTGTTTTCGCATCTAGCTTTTCAATATCTCTCCAAAATGTATATATTCTCATTGTGATGAAAAATTTCAACTGCCGCTAATGAGGCAGGAGTAGAGAGAAATCGAAAAAAAGCCGATTTCGTGAACCAGAAAAAAGAAATCTTAACAAATCTAAGCGTAACGACGCGTATCAGTTTCTTGCGAATAGCGATCCATTACTTCGTGAATTAATTTTTAGTGTAAAAATAAATCATCCCGATAGTAGTCGTTTTGCTCGGAGAAAATTATGAATAATTTTTCTTCGAAAAAAATTATGGGAAGCAGCTGCAGCCTAAGCAGGCCGAAAGTAAATGAAAGTGCGTTACTCAGAATGAGTAAGTTCAGATAAAGCAGCTTTCCTTTAATGATTTGATATTACTATAGGTCATCACTCTGAAACAACCTCGGTTACAACTTTGGATGCACGAGACACTGAAGATCTCAGGTCTCGCATGTCTCGAGGCTGGAGGAGTGCGAGACGAGAATCAGCAACTAGTCTCGGCGCTTCATCTCTGCGAAAAGGAGGAGACAAAGCGACTGCTGAACATAATTTCAAAATAAACATTACGACAAATTTAAACGATAGTGAGCGCTCGCGGTTTCAATATAAAAAAGGCCAGCAGATTGGAAAAGGGACTTTCGGGAGAGTTTATCAGTGTCTTAATTTAAATACTGGTGAAATTTTTGTTGCCAAAACAACTACCGTAATCACTAACAACCATAGCCGCATCAATAATATGATTTAATCGAATAGATTTCGGGAAGTTTGGAAGAGGTGAGAGCTGGCGTTGAAATTCTTAATCAAGAAATCGACGCTTTAAACAGCCTTCAGCATCCCAATATAGTGCGATATATCGCAACAGAAATCACACAAGTAAGTCCAGGAGAGGCTGATGGTATCTTCCGAGAAATAAAACTATGTGCTAATCCATCATCAGTCGATATTATTTTAGAATTCGTGTCAGGAGGGTCGTTAAGAGACTGCCTGGACAAATTCAGTTTGTTTGAAGAGAAGGTTGCGGGATTATATATGAGGCAAATTCTCGAAGCGCTTGCTTTTTTGCATCAAAAGAGCATTCTCCATCGGTAAAGAATCGAGTTAAGTAGTGTGTTGTAATTTCGTTGGTAGAGATCTGAAATGTGCGAATATTTTGATCGACGCCAGCGGAATAATCAAATTGAGCGACTTTGGCTGCTGTAAAAAGCTTGACAAGTCGCAAAAGGATGATGAAAATCAGCATCTTCCAGAATCGATAAGAGGTTCTCCATACTGGATGGCTCCTGAGGTAAGAAAAATGAACTTCCGTTTTTGATGGTTTTTCGGGCTAGGTAATCTCAAGGAAAGGCCTATCTGAGAAATCTGATGTATGGAGTGTCGGTTGCGTTCTTATTGAAATGCTGACGGGAAGACCGCCATGGTCTGATAAAACAAAAAATGTTAAGCATGTGTATAATCTGATACTCAGCAAAGGTAACCATTAGCATTCAATGTGTTGTATAATTGATATAATTCCTTATGTAGCTCTTCCCACTATACCAGCAGGAATATCAGAGAACTGCCGAGATTTTTTACTGAAAACGTTAGCGTTTGATTATAACGAACGTCCGTCAGCTAAAGAACTTCTCGAACACCCCTATATCAAAGGTAACCCTCATTGCAAGTACGTCAAAACTCAAATATTTGTAGATGTCAGCTACGTCAAGGCGCAGACATTCACAGATTCTCATTCGCATTCCGAGAGCAAGGTTTTCACATCTCGCGATTTACGCAGCGAGCATTCCCAAGCAAATTTCGAATCGCAATTACCTCAAAGACCCGAGAGGAGGAAGACCTTTGTGATTAATGTTACCCCGAAGCAAGACGATCAAGAGCAGTCTCTTCCCAGGACTCAGACACTAGATCCGAAAGGATTCAAAGGAACAATTAGTCTAGATGTTCGTAGGAGCGCGGATGTCAACCTCGACCCACAGGAAAAAGTCGACAACGCTGAGGACAACAGTCTCAGATTCTCTCATAATGGGCTTAAACAAAGCAGAAACATTGAAAGGGACAGGTATAATACAAGTCCACACATGTTTGGAGTAGAAAGCTCTGAATTTGAGGTTTCTCAGCTGAAAAATCCTTCAAAATCTCTTGTGGAAGAAGAGCAAAAGCAAGATATTGACCAGCAAAAACGAATGGCGGAGCTCAGAAAATGGGAAGAAGAGATGAGAAAGGAACTTGATAACGTGACAAGTCAGTCGTCAATGAGCTCTTTGAAAAGTGTCGTACAACAAAGTGATTTAACTTATCGTGCAGAGGTGATTAATACGTAGCTAAAGTGGTCGGAAAATTAATTGTAAATTTGTAAAAAATAAATAATAAAGTTCCGTGTCGCCAGTTATAACTGTGTGAAGGCTTCCTTCGCAAATGTATGCTTTGAAACTTCTTATTACAATGTCGTTTTTAAATTCCATGTTTTAATAACATTAACAATTTGACTCTATTTTTTTTTTTGCTTGTAAATTGTTTCATATTATTACATAATCATGCTTTTATGATGTGAAATTCAAAATCTGTCGTCTAATTATTATCAACTTTAAATGTCATGGCTTTAACAAATAATGCCTTCTTCAGCATCCTTTATTGCTATTCTGTGGATGGGCTGCAGTGAGTGGTCATTGTCGGGTTGAGACTCTTGTGCAGGATCTTTGTAGTAAAGCTAATTAGGAATTACTATCTCTCTATAAAACTAAGTTAAAACCAATCTTGGTAATTTCACAAAGTTGCTATTCGAAAGTGAGTCACTTTGGTTTCTTTTCTTAGATAGTTTTCAATCACAATGGATATTTTTTGATGATAAATGAACATGTACATGGACATTGACCAAGTCATCTAACTGTCATAGCAAGTTTTTGTTCTTACATTCCTCCCCACAAACGAGTTAAGATCGATCTACTAAGAAGATAAAATCAAGGAATTCTTCAATTTTGTTTCGCATTCGTGAATTTTATAAATTTCTCTGCTTTATTATTTTCTTTGATATTTCAAGGCATCATTTCCCAGACTCAATGGGGAAAAAAAGTTAGTGAAATCTTGAGATGAAATGAGATAATCCAATATTCGCATCTAGGTCAGTCTAATTGCCACAGTTTTTCCTTCTTATCATCACAGTTCCGGTTTTGGTTCGTTTCTTTTAAGATAATTGTCATTACACAGTTCATTTCTTTTTGTTATATGCAATCCATTTGAAGGTAGGTAGCTTGGTTCAAGAGATCCAATCCTAACTTTAGAGTTGCTCTTTGAATTTAATGTGCAGTGGGAATATGAAGGGTTGTTTTAAAAGAGATGATAATCCTTATCGCTCTTTCAGAAGTTCAATTTTTCATTACAACGGAATATTTATCTTCATTATTGGTTTTTCAATCCGGACAAGTTTCATATCCGAGACTTTATCCATTTTGCCATAAAAATACCTCTGATTATGAAATGATTAATCATATTATTCTTTTGTTGGTGGGTCCAGACCTCAACTTGTTGAGCGGAATGAAGACGAATAAGCTGCAAGCTATACCAACCGCTACGGTTTGAATGTTTGATCATTGTTACAGAGTTTAGTCTCAAATCCAAGAAAATTTCTGATGCATTTGAATGCCAAGCTTTTGACGGCTCAGGATATGTTTGGGAATGCTTTAGGTCAAGTGGAGGTCTTTGAAAGGAAGTTTATTCCTCTGAATTCCATCGAATTTCTCTATAGTCAACAATGAATTCCTTTGCACAGACAAATCACCTAGTAGGCTTCAAGTGACACTAGGAATGGAAAAAAGCTCATACTGCAATTTTTCGAGCTTATATTTTTCTTTTCATTGGCAAAAAGAAGAGTTACTTCTTTCTGAAATTCAAGGTCGGCAGTTGATTTTTGTGTTCCAGAAATTTATAGATGAGAAAAAATTTTTCTTTCTGAGGTCAGAGACTGCTCAAGTAAGTTCAATATAAATGGACAATCATTAATAAAATTATAATTCAATTTTACTCTGATCTAATTACGGGACCAATTTTCGAATTCGTTCTATAATTCAATAGCTGAGTTGCCTGCCGCTCAGAAAGCGCTTATGGAAGATAGCCCTCTGTAAAAGTGCCTCTATGATGTATCTCCATGACCTGGATTTTTTGCTGACCTCAGGAGAAGAGAGTAGAGGCGTCCACAAATTTAAAGGAAAGATACATGATTGATGATGTTAAATGAATCCGAAATTTGTTGTTCATCGAAGGTCCTGAAGACTAATGAAAGACCAGGGCTGTTGATTGAGAGAGAAATGAAAGATACCCTTTTGGCAGTCATGGGATGGTTATAAAGATAATGTCAACAAAGCTTATTTTCAAATAGTATTGTTAACATGAAGAACCTCGAGAATTGAAGCGAATAGTTAAGTAAACCTCTCTCTTAGATTAGATTAGACTCTTTAGAATGATTTATTGGCTTAACATCTAAAGCCTTTAAATGATGGGCGATGATGTAGAATGATCATTTTAACCTTAGTTATTCACTATTTTTTCTTACACGCCATTTTTTTAAAGACCCATTTAAATAATATGCATATTCAACGTATTCCCTGCATATTTACATGTTGCTTGTAACTTTGTCTATGACTACAATTCTCTCAAAAAATGAACATTTCACCCGAATTGAATAATAATTACAGTTAGTCCATTTTTCATATTGCAGAGTATGAGTGCCACCAACCACTCAATGTTTTTCTACCATTAAAGTGCATTCTTCTATGAGTAGCAAATTCGTAATCATTGATAGTTTAAAATGGATCTTAGAAACAAAAGCTAGTTATTTTCTTCTTCCCGTGACTTGAATTTATTCAAACGAAATATAAATGCCGTATATGCTTCCTCCATTCAATGAAATTCAGTTGATTTTGAGTTGTCTGTATTTTCTGAGCCTTTCAAGTGAGAAGCACTGTAATACCAAATACAAAATAAAAGATAATTCAAAAAGTATTTGGCTGCATAATTGATGAATCATAATTTTCAAGAACAAGCAGCCTCCGTAGACCAAAGCTCTATCTTAATTGAGCTTAATGAATCGGCAATTTCTCAACACTCTCCACTTGTAAGCGTGCAATCGAACACCAATTCATCTGATATCCAAAATGAGAACAGTTTGCCAAATCTTACAGTGAATTCTAATTATGATGAAGATAATCTGGAGTTCCCAGAAGACATTAGTATCTCACCACGACGCAGACTAGTGAGACAGTTTAGGACCACTCAAATGGACCCATTAGACTCCAACAGTCAGCAAAGTTCTCGCCAACATACTCTTGCAAGCCTCCCATCAAGAGTGCTTCAAAGGCTTTTAACAACACATAGATATCTGAGGAGAAGATACCGTTACATCTACCATAAAAAATGTGCGTGCATCACGTTTTTGTTGCTACTTGTGGTGGCGTCATGTGGAATGAATAACATCTCAGCAGATTTTGCTATTCGACTCAGTCTTTGTTTGGGTTCATTGACTCTTTTTGCTATTTTTATCGAATACGCTCATGTTACGCGCGAGAGCAATGAATTCGGTTATTTTGATAGAGATAATCATGAAATCATGGAGGAAGAATCTGAAACTGGTCAAGAGAACAGTACAAACTCGCTCGAGCGCAGAGAGCGTGTTGCGTTAGAAATCCCTCTCGATGAGATTAGAGAGTATCTTCACATTTTAAATCGACAACCAGGGTTACTCCGAGTCTTAACTCATCGACATCGTCTCCGGATGCAGGATATTGGTAGATTACCAGGTGACGAGTTCTTCGACATCCAGTTTATTGAGGACGGTTTTCTACAAAACGGATTTGAGCAGCATCAAACAGAACAGTCTCAAGGTTTATCGACAGAACAAATCGATGCTCTTCTCCCTCTAACACACTACCATCCTGCCCAAGAGGATAGATGCGGAGAGGAGAAAGAGATTGATGATTCAGATATGTGCTGCACGATTTGCATTGAGAATTTTCAGGAAGGGCAAGAAGTCCGCGTGTCTCCTTGCTCACATTTTTTTCATCCGTCCTGTATCGAAGGCTGGGTTTCTATGAAAAGCGTGTGTCCGAACTGTAAGCGCGAATTGAGAGAATCATCTGATGACGACTAACACTATAGCAATTGCAATAATAAACCCTAAACAGAGTTGATAATACTTTCAATGGTGTGTGGTACATCACCTAGAACCACCTCGTTACAAATTTATTTAATGAGAATTTATTGAAATTTAGAGAGAATGAATGGATTCCATTTTTTATTAAGTTTTACTTCTATAATTCATCTCTTTAAAAAGAATCGCTACTATGCAAGCAAATTGTTAGTCACAGGATATTCTCTTTGCGCATTTTATTATACAAGCAATTGATAAATGGAGTTTTCCTAATGTTCATCTTCAGATGCATCTATCAAAAGTATGTTCGATTTGCAAGCAAATAACTCACGTAAACAGTATAACACATTAGATTTATCAATCCCACTCAAAATCCTACGCTAGTGATAAATAGAGTGACACAACATGCACTTTTGAAAACACCTCCAACGACTTAACTAATACTACGAAGAGTATACTTTAAGCCAGCTGTTTACGTTTTTTTGAACTCAGCTTCAAAATGAGGTGTGTATGGCTCTGAGTCCTTTGCTATTTCTATATTGAGTAGCAGTTTTCCATGCTCTATTTTCAATATTCTCTTCACATGCATAGTATGGAGCTCGTCCAGGTGAGGCGAGCGGACCTCATGCTTGCTGTTTAATTCGATGCAATTATCCGTCATTGATCCTGTCTCTGGCGAACAGAGGCCTCCAGGAAGCATTATAGTGAGCCCGGCGGTCCTATTGTGGTCTGAAATTGTAATAAAACCGGATTCAGAGCGCGTTTCGGAATTTTCTTTGCAAATGGAACGATGAAAGTAGTCATATACGTCTTTTTTATGCTTCTTGATCACCATTACCTCGTCAAAGTGCAGGGTGTTTTCAAGCGTTCCAGAACCTCGCCAGGTCCCTTCAAACAAAAACTCGTGGGTTTTCATGGATTTGCGATTAGCTAATTTTACGATAAGTCGTTCTAAAAATTGGTCACGAAGAGCCTACTTGTCTGAATGCTGAACTTCAGTATAGAAGGATTTCCTTCTAAATAAACCCAAGTTTCGAAATTGCTTGTTACTGTCTTAGATTACAAATCCGAATATGCCCATAAGAATAAATTTTAAGTAATCAGCTGACTCCTATTTCGATAAATCTTGTCGAGACGAATATTCGAAGCGACAGACCAAAGGGAAAATTGATATTAAGAATTGACTTTTCTTGTGCAATGTTAAGGAGCAAGTGATGGATGAATCATTCACACCATTTTTCAGAGTTTTTAAAATATTCTTCTTCTTGCGAACATAGAGATGGAAAGAATTAAGAATTTCGGGCATTTGCAGCAATTCACGTAGGTAGCAAGAATGTTGAGTTGCTATCAGCAATCACCAGTATAGTTATTTTTAAACATTTCTTTGCAAAGGAAGAAATTGATCATTTCTTGATGATTATAGCTCCTACAAATTGTGCTAAAGATTAAATTAGCGATATAAGAGAGTTTTTTATTATAAGAGATTTTTTCTTGATGAGTTTTTACCTATAAGAGAGTTTTCTATATAAGAGAATTTTTATATAAGAGAGTTTTTATTATAAGAGAGTTCCTGTAAATAAATCGAAGCGGTTCTGTTGGTATAATTCTGACAATGACAGTCTGTTCTTATAATAGGAAAAAATTTTTATGGCTGTAATTTTTTGGCTAGGATTAACTTCTAACTAGTTCAGCTCTGAAGCCATAGAAACTTTGCTCCAGTATTGGAGGAAATTTATAATTATAAAATTTAAGGAGTGATATGAGACATTAGAACTCCACCCGATCAGAAATGCTTTAGTATTCTCAACTTATAATAGACTCAACTCCAAGAAAAGAAGTCAGACGAAAGCAGTGGGGTATATATTCCTACTGGCGATCTTTCGTATAATATAAATTACTACAATTGTTGAAAATAAATCAAAATATGCAAAACCAAATCAATTTCTCACTACAAAATCAAGCCCCCATGATTCCATTACAAAGGAATCAAGATAAACAAAATGCTAACAGCCATCTTTCAGACATACTATTGGAAGGAGAAAGGAGCACTCATCCCGACATCCTACAGACACATGATGGAATATGCATTTTGCCAAAACCATCATGGCCCTCTCCTAATATACAGGAAGGAGCCACTTCCAAGTTAGAGATTAGAGAAGACAAGCTGATCGATGCTGGCACAGCCTCTAAGAAAATCCGATTCGTTGATAATGACGAAGACAAAAGAATGCATAATAATATTCAAAAAGAACCCTCCATGCTCAATAGCAATCGCATCCGAAGGATTTCTCGCAGCACCTCAATGAAGATAGAAGAAGATGAGGAGACATTATTCATTCCCGTCGCTGGAAATAAACATGAAGATAATTCTCTCAATCTATTCACAAGCGAACCTGAGTTTTCCATTCCATCTCCCAACTTTTTACAAGCGAGCAAGGACGACAATTCAGCCCTCGATGACAACTCCAAGATGCATATCAACGGAGATCAATTAGATCAGGCTCGAGGTTCTCAAGGGCAAAAAAAGAGGCTGAAAAAACTCACAAACATCAATGCTGAAAAGAAGAACGATGATGCTGGGAAGAACTCAGACACTCAATCAAAAGATCTTTGCAGCGTCTGTTTATGTAAGTCTCTTTTAATTTTCAATAGCTAAAATAATTTTTATTAAAGCTGCTTTTATAAATGCGACTGGTCATATTGACTCCTGCAAACACATATTCTGCTATACCTGCATCGTCGACTGGGCGAAGGTTACCAACGAATGCCCTATTTGTCGAACAAGATTTAACCAAATCACCAAATTTTCAAAGACTGGAAAGAAGCTAAGCTCCATGCCAGTTGAATTCAAAGTTCAAAATCAATCAGACGACTCAGAAGACTCAGACGAAGCTGATTTTGAAGAAGGTAACATATTTTTTATGCAATTATATGCTTAATTTTCAATATATTCATAGAAATTGAAGATACTTGCTATATCTGCAATGAAGGCGGCCAACTTATCGTTTGCGATAGCTGCGGCATTTATTGCTGCCACCCGCGTTGTTACAATCCTAACTTAAGGAGGGATTCAATAGATGAATGGATATGCACTTTCTGTGAAAGCGAGGAATTAGAATTGAGTCGACAAGCTAGGGTTTCTAATACAGAGGACCCTTACCGATTGCGTTTGGCTCGTCACAGAGACCCAAGCCAAAGGACGCTGCTTGAGCAATTGTTTGAACGGGTTGAAGCAAATAGCAGACGTGGGGGTGATCGCTCGTTTGAGATGATTGATGAGATAGAGGGCGATTCAGTGATCGTTCGACAAACAACAACAATTATCTCGCGAAGGAACGCTAATTCAAGAAATAATACTACTAACTCGTCGAGGCAGAGTACCAGAACAAATAACACAAGGATAGGCGGCAATAATAGAAGCGGTCGTAGACGTCGTGGGTCTACCAATTCTAGAAGACAGTCAAATAGCTCAACGAGACAAAGACAACCATCTCAACGGAATCAGCGTAGAAGGAACTAATGAGGCTTTTTTTCATGAGTTGAGATAATCTTTGTAAATATTTACAAATTCAAGCATAAATAATAATCATAATAGATTTATTGACTTCTATTCTGTGCGTCTTTGATTTTCTTGAAGTACAGAAAAGTCTTAGAAACTTGTTGAAATGTCTCTTTTTAAATAATACACTGAGCTATCTTCTGCCTTATTAAGCTAAAATTTCTATTTCATAACAAAGAGAAATTCTAGATTCTTGGCGACTTAACTTGACATTGCAAAGTCTGAGATTCGCCACCCTCAATGCGTTATTATAATCGTACATATCTCAAAAAATTTTCATTGAAAGGCTTATAAAGCCAGTATAAAGAAAAATCAATGAAGGTTCTCTGATTTTCATATAAAGTCAAATCTAAAACTCTAAGGAATAGTAGAACTAACTTCATCTTCGTGAGATCTGAATGCAATTAAACGACTATGAATAATGAAACTGGTAAAAATTAATTAAACGGGGCAAGTTCAGAATAAATGAGCACTATCAGCAAAACTTCTTTCTACCACGAAAGACTCTACAGGTATACTCTCACTTCAACCACCGAGGAAGATGAGAAGAAAACAGAGCGCAAAAAACTCAAGGAAATGGCAGAATCTCCTCTTGGCGAAGAGGTTTTCCAATTTGGTCTTAAAAACTTCGCCAAGACAGCTGCAGGAGAGCACTATTCCTTCTTAACCCTCGAACTAGCAAGTTATGGCATATTTTCTATTCTTGTAAGAGACGATGCGTCATATGCCTGCTATATTCCTTTTAAAATATTCAAAATAGGGCATCGAAAAATACATTCATCTGCAGCAAGTTGACCTCTCCAACAATAACCTCACAACCCTGAAGCCACTCTCTTATCTCATCTACCTTACTCACATCAATGCCTCACGAAACAGATTAACCAAAATGTTTGACTTCCAGTAACTTATCCCAGATTATCTCTCAATCATCCTGACTTTTCCCTTCAGAGCTCCGAAGAATTTAGTTGAATTGATTCTTAACGAAAATGAAATCACTGAGATGGCTGACATGTCAACAAACAGATTTTTGCGCAAGCTGTGCTTGAATAACAATCTGATTACTCAAATTGATGGATTATCGACCAATATATACCTTTTGGTAAATACGAAATTTAGCTGAAGTTAACGAATTTCCTCGGGAAAATAGGAGCTGCAGTTAAATAACAATCTCATTGAGACGATAGAAAACCTCGACGACTTGAATCTCGTTGAATTGCACTTGTTCGGTAATAAAATCAGTCAATTGAGGACTGGACTGGAACGTCTGCCGAAGCTCAGAGTCCTGAATCTCTCTCGTAATAAGATACAAAAGTAAATACTCGAACGCTAAAAAACGTCTGATAATTTCTATGAAGGATTCGAGGTCTAAAGCAACTTCAATCTTTGAGAACGCTCTGTCTTTCAGATAATCTCATTTCAAAGATCAAGGACCTCTCTCATATTGAGCATTTAACTCTCCTGTATGACCTAGACTTATGTTTCAATCCAATTCAGAAGAGAAGATACTATAGACTACAAGTAGACAAAAAAATTGAGATTATTGCCCTAACTTTTTTTTCAAAATTTCAGGTTCTTTACAGATTCCCTCATTTGAGATCATTGGATGGTGTCACCGTGACTCCAGAGGATAGTATTAAAGCTGAAAATCTTTATGGTAAGGCTTTCGATTGAATCTCAGAGGCTAATCCTTTTCTTTCTAATTTAGGACTTGAGCTGGAGGAAAAGAAGCGAATATTTTTGCAGATTCTTCCAGAAGAGCAATTCGTTGATAGGAGAATCCATAGAGCTGAATTTATTGATCCTGAGACCGACAGTGACACTGAAGACATCGAGTTCCAGGATAAATACGACAAAAAGGGCACTTTATTGAGTAAAGCGAACAGCAAAGGCTCCTTGAACATGAGCAAGACCAATATGTCCCTCAAAGGAGGTTCGACCTCGAAGTCAAGACTGAGAGACGATCCAAAGTCACCAACCTCACCTGGCGATGATTTTTTAGGCAATAGACTAGGAGGCCAATAAATTTTCTCTTTGAAAAGCATTACATGACGACAACTGTTATATTTGCACTTTGAAAAGAGATTTATCCATTGAAAGTTTAAAAATAAAGTCTTCCTCCTTTCTCTAGTCTCTTCTCAAACGATAAGATACACCATAATCAGCTAATTAATAGTTACGGTCTCTTCTGTTGATAAATTAAGAGTAAGAAGAGCCTTGCATTCCTTAACAAAGAGAACTCATTAGAATATTAAGAGTCATCAAGACCATTTTATTTTGAATATTTTTTGTGAAATAAACATCAATATGTACTGGAAATACAGATCCTTCTGATGTAGAAATGAATGAATGCTTATCTAGTTGAACACAGATAAACTCGTTCTATACAACAGATTGGAAACAAAAAAAGTAAATTGATCTTCCCAGTAGTAATGAAGACAGAGTCTCAAGCAAAAGAACAATCAGTATCAAAGAGTGTGAAATTTGTCTTTGATACTTCATCACTTTTATCTAATGCTCGAAACTCTAAAGTGGATCAGAGAACCCCTCTGATCCGCATCTATCGTCATCCTCGAGGCTGAGCATTGAGATCAACGCCTATATCTCCGTAGCGAGTGACCTTAGTACCAAATTCTCTCTTCACGGCACATGAATCCCTCACAATTCTGTCTTTATTATCCTTCTGGTCCAATTTCATCTGCTCCTTAAGCTTGGCTTCAGCTTCCAACTTCTTTTTCATCTCTGCTTCGATTTCCTTTCTTCTAGCCTTTTTTTTTTTATAAATAACCTCATTAGATTTCGATCCATAAGATCAATGAATTTACCTCAAGAATTCTTTCTTTTTCTAATTCTTCCTGAGACATATGCTTCATTTCGATCTTCTTGGCATGTCTCTGAATAGCTTCTAGGTGAGGCTGCAACATAACAAGGAGATCTGGATCTTCAAGGAAGTGGTATGCTTCTCCATCCTATTTTTTCCAGTTAGAACTGGCTGATTTTGCTGACTTTTACCTGATAGAACCCAAGTTCGATCAAAATTTCTTGCATCTCGGTAATGCAGAACAGCTTAGCTTTAAGCGTAGCGTTATCGGATTTGATCGTCTTGTATTTCGGTTCAGTTGGGTTGTTGAGGATGCTGGAAATAAAATGAGCATATGAGACTGGTTTGAATGGCTTACTTTGAGATGATTTTGCCCAATAGAGTGTAGGCCGCATGCAATTTTTCATCATTATAGCCTGCGGCATCAACACCCGAGAGGATGTCGTCAAACGATTTTTTGGACTCCATTCTGGAATGATTTACAGATTAAATTATAAAAAGTTGTTCCTGTTTTTCCTTAATTAATCAGAAGCGATTGAACGGCAGAAAATTTAATTACGCTGGCGTAATACGGTGTCTCTTGATTTGATCAGAAGACTCGAGACTCCACAGTTTTCACCCAGCTGATTTCGAGTTGGAATCAATCAAAACAGCTATCCAGGAACTCGGCTATGGAATCAGGTCTGTATTTCTAAGTCTAGTAGCCCTAAATAAATAATGTGCTGCTTCTTTTGAAATACGACTATTGAAGCGTCTTGGATTCGAAGGTGATCTCGAGTTGATGGTATTTCAAGCAGTTAAATTTTGGATCAGAAGGGATCAGATGATATAAAGGCGTTAGCTCAGAAATCTACAAAATAATCGAATTTAATTAAACACTGCCGTTCGATTTTGTTGATTCCATTCGTTTAACTAATGTATACCAAAATCCTCTTAAAATGCTGACTTTACCTCCTGTGTGATAGAATAAAAGTGTACTCTCAAGTAATCCCGCTTTACTAAATAACTAACACTTTTTCGCAGGAAAGTCTGAGAGAATGAATGATCTTCGAATTGCAACGAAGTTAGCTACCGATAAATCTTTTTTTTTTCTCAGACAGTCAGTCAGCTAGCCAGTCAACATCATTTTTATGACATCATTCAATCTGGCGATGGGTTTTATTTAATTGAATGCTTTAGTTGACGGATCTCAAAAAGATAAACTTATTATGTCGAAGACTACGTTTCATGTGAACTGTGTAATAAAGAAAAAGTAATGGGTCTCCACAGAAAACTAATTCCTAGCATATTATTTATTAATCGCTGGAAGTCTGACACCTAAAGTTATTAAAATAACGTGCGTTAATTATCAGCAATTTTAAAGGAATTTACCTCTGTCTTCTTCTCCCATGTCTAGCTCTATCTGTCTACGAAGTTCTTCAATTCTCCTCGCGTTATCTTGAATGATCGCATCTAACTCGCCTAAATCTCCGAGCGCTTTCTCCTTTTCTTTTTTCTTCTCAAGTATCTTTGCTTCTTTATTATCCTTCAAGTCTCTCTTGAGCTCGTTAATCACACTGATAAGCTCCACGTTTTCTTTCATAATTCTCATGTTATCCTTTTGAAAAAACATCCTGTGAGCACATCATGATAATAAGTTTCTTCTACCTGTAAATGAATATCCAAATTCTTTTTGAATTTATCCTTGAGTCCTTTAACCGTCGTTTCCAGATAAGACCTCTGGTTAATGAACTCTTTCTGGATATCAACGTTTGTTTCTAATCTCTTCTTCTCGTTTTGGACGTATTTCTCGTACAGGTTAGTCAAAACCTTCTTCTTTAGCTCTTTATAGTCCTATCGCATCATATTTTTAACTCAAGTAGACTTTCGCTAAATTTACATCGAGCTTTTGCAAGCAGTCATTAATGTCGCCTTCATAAGACAAAATATAGTTTTGATTCTTGCGATATTGTTCGTCAAGCTCGTCAATTTCCCTTTGCATTCCTCTATGTCGCAGATTCAAATCAGCAACGATGAGCTCTAATGATTAGTAATAAAGTTAGAATATTAAACGCTTTAGAAGCGGCTTACTCAGATTGTTGTTGGTTCTCTTGAAATGAAGCACTTCCTAATAAAATTACAATGGAAAATCAGCAAATTGCTCGAAAAGGACTTTATTACCGATCGCATATTACTAATTTGCTCCTTCATCTTTGCAATTTCTTCCTCACGAGGCCCGATGTCTCTCTTGAGTTCTTTAATCTTATAATCAAGCACGAACTTGAATTTCTCCAGTTCTTGAGTCTTCTTCTTCAAATCCGCTATTCTTTTCTCCTTATCCTCAATAGTTTTATCTCTTTCCTCGAGCTCTTTAATCTGAGCTTCTTTTTCTTTCTTAAGGTTGTTATTCGATTCCAAGAAAGCCTGGATTTCATCTTCGATTTCTCTGTTCTTGATCTTCTGCTCGTCGATTCTTTGGGCTTGAAGATTGAGGACCGTCTGGTTACTCTTCTTAGCGACTAAACGTATTCTTTAACAAACTAGTTGATATTGCTAATGTTTACATTCCGCCTTGGACATTTCCTCACGGATCTTCTTAATCTCAGACTCGTTTTCTTCCTTGAGACGCTCAATTTCTCTCTCCGCTTCATTTTCTTTTTCATCACGCAATTCCTCAAATTTGTCTTTCTCTGCCTCCATCTGTTTAAACAGAGCCTCTCTTTCATTCTTAACTTGCTCCAGGATCTTATCATAGCTCTCTCTAATGGACAAAAAAGAAATTGAATCAAACTTCCGCAAGTTTTTCAAAGTTCTTACTTCTTCTTTTCGAGGATTTCTTTGTGAACTTTGTTGAAGTTTTCCTTGAAGGTCAGGAAATTCTCGGTCGCTTTTTCGATGACTTTGGTGATATTTTCACAGCTTTCTTGCTCTCGTTTCTTCTTTTCTCTAAATTCAGCTTCCAGAGCCTAAACCATGCAAGTTAGCCCTTCTAGAACTCTCTTGGTAAGGAGTATCATACTCTTTTATGAGCTTGATGTTGCTCCGTCAACGTTTGCTCTTCGAGCTGGAACTGCTCTTCCATTCTGCGTTTCGCTTCAAGCAGTTCATTAAATCTCGTTTCTTCGCTGTGCTTCTGCTTGGCGATTTGAATTTCTAATTCACTTATCTGCTCTTGCTTGGCTTTGTCAGTTTTCAGTCTTTGTCTTTCATTAATCGCTGTTATTTCTTTTGTCTAAAGCAACAGTCAATTATTATTATCGGCTGAAACAAGAAGGTGATCACCTTGGAAGAGATTTCATCTATTTTCTTTTTCTTTCTGAAATATTTCTCTCGGCTCATAAGCAACTCTTCAGCATATGGCATCGTGTGAAGGTTGATCGTCGGGTCCTTTCTGAATTCGTATACGCAGATCATACCATCATGACCAACAGTCACCAGATAACCGTCGTCGTATGACAACTTCATCTTCCTGATACCTTTAGAGTGAGCCTAATACCGGTTTTTGTAAGAGAATGGAGAAAATTGGGCTAATTACCTGGATTTCAACGACACTATTGGAAAGAGGGTAAGTCGTCACTCTCACACCTCCAGGGGACTCTTTCGGCTCTGTGGCAAGCACCAAAAATCTATTTGAGTTCGCGATAGCAACTTGCGACAAGTTCTGGCTGGTTGGTATCTTTTGAGGATCGGATCCTTTTCTCTTCTTTGTTTCAGAGAGCATATCTCGGTCTTTATTGTCTTGCTAATACATTGGAGAGAAGAGATAAGAATGCGATTTTCCTAGCGTATAGTTATACGATTTTGAATATCTCTTGCTGGAAGAGAACAGCCGCGTTGCTGGTCGCATAGATCATTTGATCCTTCTCGGAAATAGCAACACTTGAGAGGTAGACCTGATTTTGACTGATCAAATGCGCTTTGTTCACGTTATCATTAACACTCCAATCGAACACGTTTCCATCCAGTCCGCAGGTCACGAAGCCATGATCATACTATCACAAATTGATTGAAACCAGCAACAAAACACTTTTCTTTACCTGATGCCATCTAATGCAGGTCACTCTTCCACTATGCTCTTTGTAGACCATATTTCCAGGGTTTTCTGCTGTGTAGAAGTAATAGACGTGGACGTTCTGGTTATTGGCCACTGCGAACTTGTCTCCGCCGTGTGAGAAAGAAATTTCATGGCAGTTCTTAATGGTGATGTCTTTGAAAGGAATGATATCGTCCACGAGTATATTCATCATTCTGATTCTATCTGCGAATCCAACAACGAGGTGGAACCCGCTCGGATGGAAAGCCACGCTCAAGGCTTGCTCTTCAAACTCTTTCATAGCTTCAAGCGTCATGTCCATGTAGTTCCAAATTCGCACTGTTCTATCCGTGCTGCAAGTTGCAATGAGAGGCTTACGGATACACACATCAAGTCCTGTGATCTAGATTAAGAGAGACAGCTGTTAACCAAGGGCATACACGCTTCAAATCATACCTCTTTCGTGTGGAACGGCTGGATGAGGGGTTCAACTTCGGCAGGTTTGTCGCTTGAACGGTCAAAATTACTGAAAGCTGTTTGATATATGTTGCCGTTGTTCAACCCAATGATGAGGATATCCTCTCCTTGATAGAGACAAAGCGCGTTGACTTTGCAGGATGGATCTACGTTGGGAACCTAAAGTCAGAAGTCAATCGCTATCTGAAACGCAGAGTTCAAAAAAATATACCTGAATCTTCTTTTCAACAGGAATATAAGGGTTATTGATGTCTCCTTCATGCTTGTCATAGATAATAACAGTCGCGTCAGGGCCTCCGACGATGAAGCCTTTGGAGTAAGGGATCATGACTTCAATCGGGAAACCTTCTCCTGGAGATCTCCCCAGCACCCTTCTGAACTCATAGTTGGAGACATTCTGTCCATTAACCTGCAATAAATCTCCTCGGTCGTTTCCGACCATCAGCTGCCCGTCATTAAGCCATGAATGCGACAAGAAATTCTGCGAGACGCTCGCGAAGTCTTTCATCGTCTTGGCTGAGATCGTGTTCTTAAGTTCAATTGTTCCACTCTTATATTTGAAAGTTTTGAGCGTCGCATTTCCAAAAACGAACATGAAACTTTCCTCCTTCGGGTGAAAACTAAGACTGTAAAGATGGAAGTTTCCAGGGACTTCAATAGTGGCAAGCATTTTGGGCTTCGAGGAGAAATCCCAATAAATTATCATCCATTTAGGTGGACCGCTCAGTGCGGCGAGATACCTCGTCTCGTCTCTCGGATCGAATGCGAGTGAAACGTAGTATGTTGAAGGGCAATCCAGAGTTAAAAATGTCTTCTTTTTCTTAGTGGCCCAGTCGGTTATTACGTTAATGACGCCAGTCTCAGGTGTTTCTTCAGCATAGGCAAAATACCTTGACAAAAAAGCGAGGTTTTCAGCTTTGAAAAGGGGAGATTAGTGATTACTTTCTCGATGGACTGACTGCCGTGCAAGTGACGTTCAATGACCCTTCGATACATGGCATAATGATCTGAGATTTGCTTTCTGGTGCATAGTTGATGATATTGTGGCCAGCAGGGTAGATTATTCGCTGGCTATCTGCGGTAACAAAAACATTATTTTTGAAATCTGATCGATAACCGAAAACATGCCTTTGTCAGGGAGTTAGAAGAGGGAAAGGCAGCAACTGTTACTTCAAGCTGATGAAATTCTTAAGATCAAGGGGTGCTTCGTTGATCTGTTTGGCCGTGGTCTGAGTGGCTTTCATTTAGTATTTGATAAAAGAATTAACTGCTTAAGTATATATATTTGAGGAGTTTTATTTTTTGTTTCTTTCTTCAATTAATAATTTAGAACCTGGGAAATCCAAACCTACCGTTTCACTCCAACAATTTCGAATTAACGTACATCCTCACTTTCTTTGCCAACCTCTGGAAACTAACAATCGAGTTGTTCATTCAAATGAAAGTGCCATAATCCCTTTCTAAAATGCTGTAATTTATTAATGAAATTCACATTCAAAATTCACTAAGAAATTCCAGAAAAAATTCCTGGCTTTGTCATCGAGTCAAACACCTGCTCTACCTTTCCTTCTAAGGAGCAACTAATCTTAGAAATGGCTTAAATTGCAGTAACAGTAAAAGACTCTGTAGGAAATGGATTTTAATATAAATTCTTAAGCTAATGATTTTTGAGTTAGAGATAGTTATGAGAGTCTTTAATATATGAATGACGTAGAGTAAAACGCTGAGTACTTCAAAGTGTGTAGTAATATAGGTTCTCTAAGTCATATATTTTATTTTTTCATTTTGGTATTCAAGAGATTAATTGACCTTACACGAAAGCGATCCTTGAACTCGGCTTTCAGTGATATGCTGTAGTTTGGTATTATTATTTTATACTGGTAATTCCGTTACGTAGTGAATTGTTAGTTCGAAATAGTCCTCCACTAATAGGCGAATGCTAGCAGCAGGTTCCCGATTTTGCTTTCTGAGGTTCCTTATCGAGCGTGACGTTACGTTTCCTCCTGAGCATTCCATTCTTCTGAAACTCCTCGAAGATCTTTGTAAAGAGATCCTTAATTCCCTTATCTTCTTTTGCGCTCGTTAGGCGGAATTGTGCTCCTAAAGACTGCAATAATAACAGCAATTAATGATTAGCTCAATGCGTTGTCTTGCTGTTTTACTTTTGCATATTCATTTCCCTCAGATACCCCAACACAGTCTGCACTTGATTGGTCGTCGCTGTTAAGCAAATCGGTCTTATTTCCCACAAGGCAAATCACTAGCAGCAGATAATACCGTTGGATAAAAGCTATATTTCAGTGCTTTACTCATATCTTTTGGGCCCTTCTCTTGCAGTTCGGCAACCCAGGTTCTTAATTCCTTAAAAGTTTCTCGCCGGGTCACATCGTAGACTAGAATGGCAACTTGGGAGTCTGCGGATCATTTGAGAAAATGTTTGAGGAGCTTTAGACGTACCTCGGTAGTAGATTGGAGCCAGAGCTTGGAACTTCTCCTGGCCTGCTGTATCCCAGATCTATGAGAACAATCATAAGCAATTCTCTTCAGATAATGCAATGCAGTACTTGGAATTTAGCAGACTCTCCATTATGGACGAGCATTTTAGTCAGGAAAGCAGCTCCTAGCGTGGATTCGTTATCTTCTTTAAAATCTCCGAAAACAAACCTCAGAGTAATGCTACTCTTCCCAACACCTGTGAGAGTGAATCGCAAATTGATAAGATAAGAAATCAAGTGCAAATTGCTACCGGTAGCTCCAAGAATAACGACCTTAATTTCTTCTGCCTTGAGCATCCCGCAATAAAAAAAATTTAATTACACCAAGTTAGTTAGTTATTGTTTCTAATTACCATATCACATTCGGAACCTTTGCACAAGACGTTTAAATGAATGCAGAAATGAAAAATATTGAGAGGTATTATGTCTTTGATAGTGAATAGATAAACCCATGGAAATCAACTCACTTTTGAGAAATCAATGAAGAATCTTGAATTTTCCTAACGACATACATAACCTTGCTTTTTTTTTGGTTGCTCTATGGTTATAAAATGTAATATGAGAAGTTGATTTAAAAGCGTAGTAGTGTGCTAAGCACATTATTCTCATTTTATTTCTTCTTCGCGTCAAATCGAGAATATGACGCTTTAGCAAGATTCCCTCTCTTCTGAACTGCAGTGTATTGCGAATAATATGCCATTTGAGCCTTTGCGTTTTCATTCACATTATTCGTAGTACCACCTCCGCTAGTCGCAGAAACTGTTGTTGAGGTGCCTGGACGCGAATACGATGTTGTTTTCGTAGCGACACTCTTGGTCGTAGAATAAGCAGAACTCGTGCTGTGCGATACAGTCGAACTACTCTTCGTTGAGTAGTTTGTAGAGGTCATTCTGCTTGGTTGCACGTATCTGACTTCCTTCTCAGGCTCTTTGGCATTCTCAATGGCCTCGCTCAATTTGCCGAGATCAGCTCTTCTGACTTCCTTCTTCTTCCTCGCGATTTCTTGATAAAGCCTGTCTCGGTATTCTCTCATCGAAAGCTTCGTGTTGTCATTGATTGGAATTTTTATAATCTTTCCGCAGACCGGCTCGTCTTCAGGATTATGGAACTGAGCGACATACGGGTGATTCAAAGCTTGTTCGGCAGTGAGTCTCTTTTTCGGATTGAAGCAAAGTAGCTTTGAGAGCAGGTCGAGGGCTTCGTCGCTCGCTGTCGGAAACACGTCCCTAAACTTTTTCTGTTTTGGAATCGCCAAAGTTTGGAACATCGAAGCTGCCACAGGACTCTGTATCGATTCAATGTCTTCTGTAGAAGGTCGTCCTGTGACCTCCATGATACGGTCAATTTGATTGAGGGTCGACGTTCCCGGAAAAATCGGCTTGCCAACTATCATTTCTCCGATTATACAGCCCAATGACCACATATCAACTCCTTTAGTGTATTTCTGCGATCCAAGCAGAATCTCTGGGGCACGATACCATCTCGTTGCGACGTACTCGGTAAGCACAGGTGCGGCGCCCTCTTCCTTCGATGCTACAGAACGAGCGAGACCTAAATCCGCGACTTTCACCAAGCAATCAGAGTTTAACAGAATATTTGACGGTTTGAGGTCACGGTGGAGGAGGTCACCTGAATGCATGTACTTTAAGCTTTTCAGTGTCTGATACACAACGTACTGCTTGTGTACCTCCTGGAGTATCTTGGCTCGTATTACTGCATGTAAATCAGTCTCCATGTATTCGAAAACCAAATAAATGTCCTTATCGTTATCGGCGCGGATCACGTTGTAGAGTTTGATGATATTCTCATGGTCGAGCTCTTGGAGAAACATGATTTCTCTAAAGGTTCTCTGAGCGTCGGTGGCGTTTTGAAAGGCATCGAAGATTTTTTTGAGTGCGAGGATGTTGCGAGTTTTTTTGTCCATGACTTTCCATACGACTCCATAGGCTCCTTTTCCGAGCTTTTGTAACAGCTCGTATCGCTTCAAAATATGGCTTTCAACTTCTTCAGACATGTGAAATTTTTTTGTTCGTTAGATAGTTTAATTTATTATTTTATTCCCGTTTGTCTTGGAAAATCAAATGAATTAATTTATGTGCGTCTCAATAGTTTTGTCCGCTGATTATTCTTCAAATAATGAAAGAGTTCTCGGATTAATCTGTAGATGTAAATAATGAGGTGTCAAGTCTGAACTCATATGGGATATTACGTGAACCAATATTTGGGAAAGCAGATTTGTGGTATTAACTCCAAATTGCGCCCTCAAGTGCAGTGATTAATGGCGTTTGATGATAACATGAATCTGCTCAGATTTATCAGTTTTTTGAAAAACTAAAAAAATTCCAGAGCGATTGCCTGATGTCTAAGGCGAAGAATCCACAACGGCGGAGACCCAGAGTATTAGATGAGGGAGTTAGTGATTTTCTATATTGATCACAGTTTTAGCAAAAAGAAATATTCAGATTATCCTTATTTCAAGCAATGCTCCCAACCAATTCTCGAATCAATAATAAAGTGAATTTACATCAGGGTGCTGATGACAAGGGATGTGTGCTTAACTTTTTCGAATCAGAGTTTGAGCATAATTTTATATACTTTCCTCTCCATGAAGTTTTCCTGGGTTTTTGAGACAATTCCATATTGAAATGAAAGTGGAGCTCCTTTGAGGTGTCCCAACATTTTATTCAGCTTCATAACTAACTCCAAGTATTAACCTCTTTTTTTCTAGCTTTTCCTTAAACATTTAATTTGGATTGTCCTTTGCGATGAAGTTACTGGTATATTAAACCTGCCAACAAACTACTCTCGGGGTTACAACCTATACACCTGGATTCGACTTAGAGAAGGGTCAAAATCAGCACATAAATTATTTTATCTCTGATTCATAGTATGCATACAGTTTTACACCTTCAGCCGTACTTTCAAATTGCTAAATCAATAGAAAACACAGATCTCACGTCTGATCGACCTGCTAATAACAAATCATGTCCTAAGCTGAGGGCACCTGTGTAACACATACCGCGAAAAAAAAAAACGAACCAGAAAACATTAAAATTCCAAGCCAGCTTCCCCACCCACAAACCCAACCGATCTCTGCCGCATTGAAAATATACATTAGGCTTTCTATGCATTGTTATCAGCAATAGCACCATTTGAATTTATATTTATCCTTCTCATTCAGCAGCACCCTGACTTACCATTATCAGTACCAGGTTTCGCATTACTCCTCGGTGTCCCATTACTCGTTTCAGGATTTTTCGTCAGAAAACTTCCACCTCCTTTTTTCCCACTTGTCAGCATTCCTTTTTTCGAGAGTACCTGCGCGATTATGCACTCAAACAACTCCTTAATTCCATCGTTGTTTTTTGCGCTTATTGTCTTCCAAAGAGCATCAATAGAGTCCGCGTAGCTCTTTGCTGTGGCTGGAGTCACTTCTTCAACGTCAATATCGGATTTATTTCCAACCACAAAAAGAATCGCGTTCGTTGATCCTTTTTCGTTTACTTCTTCGTACCATTTTTTCAAAACATCAAAAGATTCTTTGCTTGATCTGTCATACACCAATAAGACCACATGAGCGTCTCGGTAATACATCACAGCTAAAGGAGCGTATTTCTCCTGTCCGGCAGTATCCCAGATTTGTAATTTATATGAGTTTTCTTTGTATTTTACAGTTTTTGAGTGGTATGAAGACCCCAGGGTTGACTGCTCAAGAGGCGAAAAATCATCGGTAATGTACCTCTTGACAATGCTACTTTTTCCAACTCCAGCTGCTCCCAGCAGAACGACTTTTATCGCTTCTTGCTCCGCGTTCATATTTAAAGAATAATTTCTGAGTTGTCAATAAAATCAGATCACCCTATGAGAATACTTTGAGTAATAATTTTTACCTAAAATAATGACTCGAGCTGTGTTTTAACGGTTTTGAAATTGTATGAGAAGAAGAAATTCGTTGAAGATTAAAAAGGCTATCATCACATCAAATGAGGCGGAAGCGAGTTTCTTGCCCTTTGTGAGAATGCCATTGAATTCTATCAAAATTTTCTTATTCTTCGTGATGGTCAATTTTCGATATGAGCAGGACTATTGCTTTATCATCATATGCGATCCTGTTTCCTGTATTGTCTGACTTAACAAAGGTGTTGTTGAGTTGTAGGATGTATAATTAATTGTTTATTGCAATGAAATATAGTTTGCGAGATATGAAGGTAAAGAATGCAAAAAAATATCAATTAGATTATTGTTAGATTTATGATGATGTCCTCCTGATGGATACAGTTTGTTAATGCAAGAATGGAATTATAAACTCATGGTCATAGGTTTTGTGAAATGTTCTAAACAATGTGAGCTCTGGGTAATAAATAAGATGTCGAAAAAAAGTTATTAATGAGCCTAAATTAGATCGCCCGGTTGACTACAGCTGCTTTATTCTTTGAAGTTGTTCCATAACATATGAGTCTTCATCTTCATCAATCAGCTCGAGAATATTGAAGGGCTTATAAGCACTCGCTGTTTCGAAGCCGTGTTCTAATCCAATGAATTTCCTATTGAGAAAAAGCACCATTAATAACGATCAATGATATGTCCGATTTTACTTCGCAGTGGTTGTGATAGCAAGTGCCTGAAGAATCTTATCGAAACAGCTATTGAGCAGCTTTGCTCTCTTCTCATACAAGGCGTAGTCCTGATAAACCCTTTGGGTTGGATCTGATGGCGAAAACGCGAAGTCTACAGACGAGAAGAGCAAATATAACTGCTCTAAACACTTTATCAAGAACTCGATTCCGCTGTCAGGGCTAGGAGCTTTGATGAGCCTTGGACTAGAGAACATGTGTGTTAATTAAAATTCATCTCCAAGTTTTTTACGAAATGTTCATGTTCCAGAAAAGGTAGAATTTCGGCCACACATCAGGGCAATCCATCGCGTTTCTGAATGTCTTCTCATGGATGTTTTGGAGCACTGCATTCACATTATTAGCGTCCAAAACCAGTTTAGCTATAACAGATGAAATTAACAAACTCTCTCAAGCGTCAAGCGTTACCAAGATGTTCTCGAGCGTATCTGAGCAGATCAAGCGAGTTCTTATTCAGCAAGATTGTCTTTGGTAAGAGAGTAAGCTGATTCTATAGTTTAGAAAGGAGATTATTACAAATGTTCAAAGTTGCCAATAAAGTTACCTTCACTTCAATAGGAAGTCTGTCATGGGGAATGATCACGATATCAAGCTTCGACATGATTTTCTTGGAGATTTTCTTCACGACGTAGCGCCATCCTTCTCTTTTCGTTCTGACATCCATCTCATTGATAGACGTCATTTTCTTCGGCGTGCCTCCATTTAGACTGAGAGAAAGAGTTTGAGGAGTGCCCAGCTTAGTAACCTCGATTTTCGTCCAGCCTGAAGACATTTCAATCAATTGCGTGTCACTAACTTTATAGAAAACAACAAAGTCAAAGACAATCGCGAGATTTGCTTGGGTTTTTTCATCAAAGTCCGCCATTCTGAAGTAAAGACGGCTCTCTCCCCTGATTTTCGATGGTTTGAAGTACCATCGATCCTCGTATTCTGGTCGCCAGTCAGCAGCAATCGTCACAACATTACCAACGAACTTGTTACTTCCGAAATCAAAGAGCGCTGCCCGCACCTCTCTGGCAACAAATTGCGCCTTTCGGTCCACCTGCTCCGATGGAATCGGAATTCCTGTGGCCAGTAGTAACTTAATCTCGGCGCCGAGATACGTAGGAATGGGTCTAACATAACTATTCAATTTTGGGCCCTTATTCGTCTGAGTCATTGTGGTTGACGAGTCATTAGGGAACAGATCCGTGAAGAAAATTCCTCCCGCATCAAGTTGTGGTTTCATGGTTGATGAAGGCAGGTTTTCGCGCACCCGGTTCAAGTCTCTGGTGAAGGAGAGCGTGAAGCTCTGTGGCATAAGTTTGAAACAGTTGTACAGATCAAATGGAGAAAGCTTCTTGTATTTCTTGATGTTCATTATCGCTGAGGAAGTCGTTGGGTCGAATTGCTCAGTATCGCCTGTGTTACTCATAAAATCGATAAATTCATCGATGTCGATTTTTCCATTCCTGTCTGTATCAATGGTTTTGAAGATTGCGTTGAGCTCCTCTGGTTTCAGCTCGATGCCGAGATTAATCAGCACTTGATTCAGTTGCGGTGCTCCAAGTTGTCGGTCGTTGTTTATATCAGCTTTCTTAAACTCGAATCTCAAATCAGAGAGCAGCTGCTCCATTTGGAGGATATCTTTCCTGAGTTTCCTCTCCAATATGACTCTAAACTCTCCAAAGACGATCTTTCCGTCTCTATCGGAATCCATTTGAGCGAATATCGCGTCGATCTCCTCCGGAGACGGGTTCGTGCCAACAACGCTCAAGCAATGAGCGAGCTCTTCTCTTCCGATAGATCCATCGTTATTCGAGTCAATTTCTTTGAATAGTTTGTAGATCTCAGCTTGGATATCGTGTCCGAGGTCAACGTCCCTGCTTACGTCAGCAGCCTCGTCAAAAGTTACTTGGAATTCTTGTTTGGAGATAAATTTGTTTTTATTCACATCCAAATAATTGAAGAAATCCTCCGCTTTTATTCTATCAGCTAAGGCGGTGATTCCAAGCGTGCCGACTTTATCAACGAAGATGTCCATTGGAATCTTGCCTGTGTTGTACTCGTCGAAGAATTTAAATTTCTCCTCATTCGTCATATTCTTCTTCCTGAATGCCATTTTCATCTGGTTAATGAGTCCTTGCGGGGTATCATCCAGTGGCTCCAACGGCGGTCTCTCCACGCCGTAATTGTAAGTAGTAGCGCCGCCGAACCGGTTGTCTTCGGGCTTGGTATATCGGCTATCTAGCTGCCCAGCACCGTAGCGAGTGTCTTGTGTTCGACTATATTCCGCGCCGCCGTACCGATCGGCACCATAACGGTTATCTTGAGGCTTAAAGCCATCAGATCCAGTGAATCGGTTATCTTGCGGTTTATTGTAGTCTGTGCCGCCGTATCTGTTGTCATAGGGTCTGTTATCAGCGGTGGCGAATCGATTGTCCTGAGGTCTAAATGTATCAGTGCTACCGAATTGGTTTTCTTTTCCTCTCGAGTCAGGAGACCATCCTAAATTGGATGTTGTTTTCCACTGATCCTGCGTCGCCGGTCTATCATGCCAGCCGCTGGTTTGAGTGTTAGACATCGAATAAGGCTGGTTAGGCCTGCTAATTGCAGGATTTATGCCTTTGAGTCGGTCCTCGAGTTCTCTGAGGTCAACGTGGTGTTTCTCGTCGCTCATCAAATACACGAACTTATTCGTCTTTTCGCTCTCATCGATCTGAAGGTCGTGATAGAGAATCTTCTTCAGTTCATCGGTGTGGATAAAGCCTTGATTTCTGTGATCATACTTTCCGAAGAGGCTCTGGAACGTCAATTTATCCTCCATCATGAAATTATTGATATTCTTCACCATCATATCGATCAATTTCTGCTCTTCTGGCGTCAGCTGCTTCTTTGGCGGACCGAACAAGTTATCGAGATTTTCAATCAGATACTGCAACTTGAAAAGATTCAGGTTCAATGGCTGATTTGGATTTGTCAATTGGTCAACAAGCTTCCTGACCTCAGGCGTTCCGTAATCAATGCGGAGCTGTTGCAGGCCTGATCTGAAATCGATGATTGGGTAGAATTCGTTCGTTGTGTTGAAAAATCTGGGAACGGTCATTCTCATCTCAGCTAGTCTTTGCTGAATCGCTCTAAGCAATGGCTCAGCCCATCCGAACTGCAACCTCATCTCGTTCTCATTGAAGAGCATGCCTCTTCCATTGATCACCAGTTTCGCGAAGTCAATATGGTTCACTTGGTTGTCAACTTGCGGAAGTAGCGCCATGAGGGGCTCGCGCTCTTCTTTGCTGAGGTAAATATCGAAATTAGAGAGCTCTTCAATGATCGCGTTGATTGGCACGCGATCATCGGATCGTCGGACGTGTTTCTTGAGAACCTGAATCAAATCAACACCTTTGGCGATCACAGCGGTCTTTATCTTTCTGAGAGTCTCATCAACCGACGAGAAGCCCTTTTGGTTAGCGTCAGCTACAAGCTTTTTGATTCGTTCGACAAGTTCCTCGTAATTCACGTTTCCATTCAAGTCTTTTGGGATATTTGTCGCTCGAATAATTTGCTCTACCTGTTCGTTTGACAACGAGAACCCGCAGATGCTAAAGGCCATTTTTATTTGGTTATTATGCAGTTTTTTGGATCTGGTATCATCGACGTCTCTCAAATTTTTGAGCACTTCTCGCTCATTTGCAACGACAAAATTCGCAAGTTTCAGCAAGAACCCTTTGTCTTCCTGTGTCGCGCTATCCAATAGATCCTTGAACTGCCAAGTCGAAATAACACCTTCACCTGTCTTATCTATCTGCTTGAAGAGATTCATGCAGGTGTCATCATTCAAACCCAACGCCATTATCGTTGTGTCAACGAATTCTTTGCGACTGATTTTCTTATTGTCGTTCTGGTCATAAAACTTGATAACCGCCTCTGTTCTATCATTGAATTTCCCTCGGATAGCTTTGATGTACTCCTCAAGCGTCATCTGCTGAGCCTGTTGGCCACCGAAAGACATTCTGCCAGGAGCTGTTCCTATATCCCCTTCTAAATTTCGTCTGAACTCATCCAGAGGGACTCTGTCGTACTCGTTACAGACGTAATTGATCATCAAAAGCAGCGCAGGGGTCTCGTCGATTCTCAATTGCTTCACCAGAGAGTATTTCAAATCTTCTTTCGTGATAGAGCCACTCCTGGACCTATCCTTCGAGGCGAACAGCTCCTCGAAGGTGATTCTATCCTCTTGCATGAAGTTATGGACTGTTTTCAAGATCTTTCTCACGTTCTCCATCTCCTGAGGACTCAGTTCTTTATGTGGGGCTGCACCATGCCTATACTTTTCGAGGCACAGCTCGAGGATTTGGAAATTCAGGCCATCTTTTCTTCCTTCAAACAAAGCGTCCTGGATATGTGCTAGATCTCTTTTGTACTTATCGAAGTCGAAGGCAATTGTCCATAATCCGTTGCGGAAAGCATGGGCCGATATTAAGTTATGGTCTGGCTTAAAGACCTTCAATGGGTCTGTCTTAAACACATTAAGCTGCTTGTTCAGCTCCGCGAATAGGTCCCGGTGTGATTCGAGGTACTGGGCAATGCGGTAGCCTGGAATACGAGAAAGACAATGGATAACTTCGAATTTTGAGGCCTCGTCACGGTTCTCTCGGTCAAACATCCTGAAGACTTTTACTAGCTCGTCTCGAGAGAGGTCATTGCGGATCTTCCTCAACGCGCGGCTAAACTCTGTAAAGTCTAATTTCTCAGTTCTATTCACGTGGAAAGGCTCGAAGAGTTTCTCGACTTCGATTCCCGAGAACTCAACTTGCTGTTTCAGCTGATTGAAAATACTCACCGCTTGCTGGTCTGGATAGTTAGCGATCTCGCCCATCACCGTCATCGGTGGCTCTCCTCTGCCAGTCACGGGGTTCGTGTAGGAGAGTCTGCTTTGGTCGCTGGCGCGAACATCTGGCTGTCTTTGGGTTCCAGACTTCACATCTAATTCTCCAAGGACAAACTGTTTGAAGTCTCTTATATTAATGTAATTCGGAGGTCCATAAGAGCTTGATCCGAGATGATCAGCCAAAATTTTCACATTTGTGGGACTAGATAGCCCAAGTAGGCTTTTTAAGAGTCTCTCGAACTGCTCCAATGGCATTTGGGTTTCACGCTCGTATCTGCCGAAGATATCATCAAAGCTCGCATATTTAGCTCTCAAGGCGAGAGTGATATCGCTCTTTAATTTCTCAAGGTGTCTGCGTTTGAACGTAAGAGGGTCGGTCAGCTTTCTCTGAGTGTAATGCTCAAAGGCTGCTTGGAAAGAGCGTAGATCGACGATGTCTGGGTCTTCATAAGTCACAATGCAGTTCATGAGTCTATCGAAAACTCGGTCAGTTAAATCTAAATCAAGGGATAGCAGCTTCTTCTTAAAATTCTTGAGTTTAGTATCGCTCTTTGTGAAAAAGTCTCGGAATTCTGTGCGATTAACTCTCAGAAGATAGTCCATTTCTTCAAACAATTCGGCTGCCCACTCAACACGTTTAATCATGCTCTGTTGGCCATCGTCGTGTCTCAGATTCGAGACATTATCAGGATCGAAATGCTTTTTGAACTCGTTGAAGGTGAGACGACCATTGTGATCAGCATCTATCAGCTGGAAGACCCCAAGGATCTGATCTCTCCCGAGACTTGAGTCTACCATCTTCACAAAGCCTGAAAACTCTTCGAGGCTCACGGCTCTGCTGTTGTTGCTGTCGATGAGGTTGAACATTCTTGCCATTTCGTTGCGATCGCTGATTCTTAGTTTTTTCTTCAGACCGTCAAGAACTCTTTCCGCTTCATCAATCGACACTATTCGCTCTTCAGGGAACTCAGTCAAAAACTCTCTCTGAGAAATGCGGCCGGATTTATCCTTGTCAAACCGCTTAAATAGTTCGATCACGTCTTCATGTGGAATTGATGGGTCGATGTATGAAACAATGCGTCTTAACTCAGGGAATTCGAGTGTGTCGTTCTGATCCATGTCAAAGCTATCGAAAAGACGCGCCATTGAGATTCCTCTGATTCTAGCCTCTTCTCTGATTTTCTTAATCAGCGCATCGCCAGGTCTCGAGCCAAATGAAGGCTCCTGACTTTGACCCACCTTTTTTTGGTCACCCCAACGATCTTTGTCTTCGCGACGGTCATCCCAACGATCTTTGGCTTCACGACGGTCATCCCAACGGTCTTTATCACCCCAACCGCCTCTATCATCCCGACGATCCTTATCGCCCCAGCCACCTCTATCATCCCGACGATCTTTATCGCCCCAGCCGCCTCTGTCATCGCGTCGGTCTCGGTCGTCTCGGGTGTTTCTGAACCCTAGCGCATTCCTCAGTTTATCGAGGTTCACAGCGCCGTTGGCGTCATATATTTCTCTCTCAAGAGTTTTCAGCTGCTCTGAGCTGAAATTAATCTTCAAAGTACTTCGCAAGACGTCTCTGAAGTCGTAATCTGATATGAATCCCTTGTAAGTTCTGTCATATCTTTCGAAAACGTCGAACTCATATTTATGGTCTCTCATCTTCTCTTTAATGACATCGATCGCAGAAGGCTCGCGTCCATAGGTGCTTTGATTTTGGCGCTCTACGATAGTCTTATAGTGCTCATAGACCTGTTCAAGATAGCTGACATTTATTGAATTATAATCTCTCTCGTCAGTGAGATCCGCTATCACTTGATTCGCATTACTCGAAGGTCTGAGGTCGAGTTCGTTTAATTTCGCCTTGAACTTGGTGACAGGTATCTTGCCATCGTACGACCAAAACTCATCCTTGAATTGTCGGCCGCTTCGAAGGAAAGCTCGAACGAAATCTGTCAAGAAGTCTGCTGCGTATTCAGTCTTTCTGATGATATCGATTTTCGTAGGGGCGCGAGTTTCAGGTGGAATTTCAAGTTTTAGATTCTTCAAGATTTCAAACACCGGCACTCTGTTCGTAAACTTAGGATCCATCGCAGCATACATCTTTCTCGCTTCAGACTCATCTACATAAGGATCTACTCTCTGAATAGCTCGCTTGAACCCTTCATTGTCCAATTCTTGGCTCGTTCTGCCCATATTGAGCAAAAAGTCGGTCAACTCTCTCTTATTTTGTGTAGTAAGACGATCGATGAAGCTGCTGAGCGCATTGGCGGGCGGACCTTGGGGTTGGGTTTTCGAATAGATATCTGACACAGTATTTGCGACCTCCTCAAGGTTGAAAGCTTCAATGAACTGTTGGTTGGTAATCTGACCTGTGCGGCGCGTGTCGATAAGGTCAAAGAGCTCCTTCAACTCGCTTTCTTTAATATAGCGATCGGCTTTCCTGACCATAACAGTGAAATCATGGATAGTCAGATACCTCTCATCATCTCTTAACAGGTTTTTGAAGCTGTTAAACATGTCCTTTTTGATTTGAACAGTGAGATTCTCTCTAAATTTCTCCAGTGCGGTTTTCGCTGAACCTGGGCGCGGGAAATCAGCCGGCTTTTTCTCGTGTCCGTACTCATTTTTCTCAAGTTGCAGCGCTGACAAGAAATCTGCAACAGGGACACGCTTGTTGTTCTTCGCGTCGATGATTTCAAACATAGTAGTGATGTCATTATCATTGGTTCTCGGGCGAATGAACTTAACTATCTCTCGGAATTCCTTTCCTGAAAGATAGCCTTCGTTTTCTCTCTTCATTGATTGGAAATAGTTCATCATTTCGCGACGTTCCTTGCTGGAGAGGTCGTCTCTGAAACTGTTCAGAATCTGTTGATCCATCAATCTTTTTGATGATCCTTGATTGACCAGCCTGTTGGTCGATTGTCTCATCAGCCCAGATTCTGGCTCGATCTCCATGCCCATTTTTTCGAGGAAATCCACGCTGGTGAATTTTCCAACGTTATTTGGATCGAGGATCTTGAAGACGGTCATTAACGTAGTGCTGGAGATCCCAGAATCCATTATTTCACTAGCTCTTTTGAACTCTTGGTAAGTCACAGACTTATCGTCATTTCGATCCATTCCTCTGTAGAAGTCGAGGATATCTTTCTTTGTTTTGAGCCCCACACGCTCTTTAAAATCTTTCATTGCAGTGGCTTCTTTGGCCGTCAGGTACAGTTTTTGTGGCTGTGCGGGTTCATTATGGTGATGGAAATCTCGGCTAGCGCCTTCCTCAATGCCGAATGCGTGCTGGAACTCGCTAACAGGAATGCGACCGAAATTGTTCTTATCGAGCTCTTTGAAGAGAACATCGACCTGGTTTACTGAAATAGTTGGATCGGCTTTCAGCAAGAGACGCTCGAACTCGGGGAAGTGAATGTAGCGGTTGTCTTTGAGCTCGATCGCTCGGAACGCCGTCGTGAGGTCTTTTTTGTTAGTTGTGGTCAACTTTTCTGCAAACTTCTGCACTTCACTGACCGTTTTGGAAGGACCCGTTGAAACCTTTTCGAATGCGGTCATGATCTCAAACGCCTGTGGAAGATTCAGTTGTTTTGCAAAGGAGGCGAAGGCTGCACCAAACTCTTCGAAATCAATTTCTTGTTTGTTGTTAGGCTTGATTCCGAAGTAGGCCAGGAGAAAATCGACTTGCTTTGAAGAAACTTGGTTTCTTATGCCTAATTTCAAATATATCAAGGTTGATTCCTTCGTTGAGGCAATGAATTATTTACCAAGACTATCAAGAGCATCTTGGAAATCGAGTCGTTTTATGAACGGACCGCTGACAGGGAACGTGTGCATGAGCTTGTAGTAGTTGGTATTTCCTTTGGTGAGTCCGTTAACGATGGCTTGCATGATCTGACAAGGAAAATGCAATAAGTTGTCAGAATATGTGGAAATGTATTTACATTTTTGACTTCATCCTCCAGGAATGGCTTGAACACTTGGTTCATAGAGTAAGGCTGGATCTTCCCAGTGGTATTGGGATCTAAATAGTTGAACAAATCGACGACTTCGACGCTGGTCATCTTTTGATCGAACTCTTTAATGATCTTAATGAACTCGCTCTTATCGATCGTTCGGTCTCCGTTGGCGTCGTATTTAGTGAAAAACTCATCGACTGTATTGAACTTCTCTCTAATTTTATTGTAGAAATCACGCAGAAGCCGCTCCTTGGATTGCTGTTCAGTTTCCCTCTTTGTTTTGATTCTGTCCGTAACGAGATCGAGGAACTTTTTGTAGTCAAACTCTCCTCTAGCATTGGTATAAGAGTGCTTCAACATGTCAAATTCTCCAGTATCCAAAGACAATCGAGCATCTTTAAGTATTCTGTTGAATTCGTCAACGGTAACGTAACCATCATTTCGGAAGTCTTGGCGTCTGAAAAGATCTGGCAAGTCTAGTTTTTCTAACAAAAAAATAAAAAAACATTGATAAATTAACAAAGTTTTTAGAAATATTACCTCTATGAGCGAAATCTGCAATTTTATCTAGCAGTTGGCTCAATTGCTTTGGGTCAACACTCGGAGCACTAAACCGATCTTCGGATGTACCGAATGAAGGGCCGGCAGTCGGTCGCATTGTAAAAACTTTTGCGAGGTCATAGATCCCTTCTGCTTTCTTGTCTAAGTAGAAGCTAATCGCCCTTTGCTCTGCTGAGGTGAAATAAATATTAAGGTCTTTCACAGCAGTTGTGAAATCATCTTCTTTGATGTTTCTCAAAAACCTTTATTAAATTTTTCAAATACTTTGTTTCTACAAAAGAGCTCTTACTTATTATAGCTTGGATACTTCTCAAAGAACACTGAGACGGAATGGCCACCATTGCTGATCGCATTCACAACCCTCTGCAAACATTCTTCGGCAGTCTTTTCTGATGAATCTGAACCACCGCTAGCACCGCCATCTAATTATCAATTCATTTTTATTACTTTTAACGAAGAATGAAGTTTTGTCCTTACAAGCTGAGCGGTTGGCTGGGAAAGAGGGAGTACTGTGGGAAGTGCGGTTAACTTTCTCATACATTCTTTTGAATTTCGAAACAGCTATTTTGCCGACTTTTCTATCCTCGTATTCATTCAGCATACGGTCTTCATCTTTACGACTTATATCTATCCAGAAAACGTTTAAGGTAAGACCAACTTTCTTGAATTACCTGGATAAGCCGTAGAAAGCGCAGTAGTGAAATCAAATCTGCTCATAAGCTCGTTAGGCTCCATACCCATGCTCACAAAGAAAGCGTCTAACGTCTTGTTTTGCTTTGCGAGGTAATTGTCCATCTTGATCATGATTTCTCTTCCCCAGTATGTCTCAGGATCTAATCAAATCAAGGTTATTTCAGCGAGATGAGAGTCAAATTCTATACCTTCGACCGAAACATGAGATTTTTGCATGTCGCCAAAGTTTTTCCCTTTCTCTCGACAGTATTGGTCAAAAACGATCCTCATCTCCTTATAGTCAAGATTCTTATCACCATTAAGGTCTAAGAATTCCATAGCGTCATTAATCTCGCTATCAGTGGCATAGATTCCAAACTCTTGCAGTACGTCCTCGAATTCTTGCTTCGATAGGTTTCCATTTCCATTCTTATCGGCTTTCATAAATAGATCGAAGAGGTTGGTCTCACCAGCTTCGAATCTTTCGATGATTTGGTCCAGGAGTTGATGGAAATTAAATTTGGCTTTTGAAAGGCGTTCTACTTCTTTTACGAACCCTTCGTAGTTAATTTTCTCGTCTGGTGCGAGGAAAGGACGAGACATTTTATAAATAATTTCAGAGTTCATGTTCGGGTTGAGTTTCTCGATACAATTTCGAAATTCGTAGTATGAAATTTTGCCTACCCTCAGTCCATCCTTATTGACGAAAGTCTCACGAAGCTTGAAGCCTTTGTTCTTGCAGTCCTCACCAATGGAAGAGAGATAGCGATTAATTTCAGGAGAAAGCATGCTCAAATAAATAGAAATCGGGTCTTGATATTCAAAATTGATTTGATTTTATTTAAATATTCTGAAAGAATACATCCATAATATATTACGATTTTACGAGTTAGATTAAATTTTGAATTTTTCACGTTTCAGAATTCAAAAAAGTTAGAGCTATTATTTGAAGAAAAGGATTGGATTCTTTTTTGATTAAACAGTATTCTTTATCATTCTGGTCATAGGTTAATTCTCTTTTGTGGAAAAGCCTACCCAGAGAGTTGGATGGTAGGATTGAAGAAATCAACGATCGTCCTCTCTTTCTATCTCTGCTTAAGATCTCAAAGAAATCCTCTCCGTAGCTCATCCAGAGCCTTTTTTTATAATATTCATATCCTAATGTCAAGCAGCAACAACATTTGTGAATCATAGCTCCCTCATAGTTTATTTATTTGTCAGCTGTGCACATTAAGAAATTCTACGATAGATCATACAATCAGAGCAATCAGCTTTAAAAAAAGTTTGTGTCAAGGGACTGCCAGGCCACTTTCCTTAATTTCAGGGTGTGTAGGTGTAATACACATATGTGGTATGATCATTATGAGTAAGATAATATTTCTCCGAATTTGCAAGTCAATAGAGTTGAGCCTAAAAACTAATCAACCTGTAAATTTTATCTAAATATATTCTCAACAGTATATCCTGCAGCAGTTTCTCCATGCAAACTTCCAAAGTTTTTGAAACCCTGAAATACGACGTACTTGAAGGAGGCGTGGTTCATGTGCGATTCAACCGTCCAAGAACTTTCAATTCCATGACGAACCAATTTTTCAGCGAGCTAACAGAGTTTTTCTCGAGATTTGTATACACGCTCGGAGATGTGAGAGCAATCGCCCTTACTGGCGAGGGCAAACACTTCTCATCTGGTCTCGATCTAAAGGAAGCCGCGCAACTGTTCACTCCCAACGACGAGAAAGACCAGGGCAGGAAAGGAATCGCGCTCTATGAACACATTAGATTCATCCAGAAATCACTTACTGCGATCGAGAAATGTAAAGTGCCTGTAGTCGCGGGTATCCACGGTTATTGTCTGGGGGCAGGAATCGATTTAATTACTTGCTGCGATATCAGATTCTGCGAAGAGCAAGCTCAATTCAGCATTAAGGAAATCGATCTTGGTATCGTCGCTGACGTAGGGACGCTGCAGCGACTCCCACACATTGTGGGAAATGACAGCTTGATGAGAGAGCTTGCATATACAGGGAAGACTTTTGGAGCGAAAGAAGCTAAAGAACTAGGACTTGTTTCGAAAATCTGCAAAGATAAGAAAGAGCTTGAGGAGTCTGTGATTGCTATGGCTAAAGTTATAGCCGAGAAGAGTCCAGTCGTAGTGTGGGGTATCAAGAAAGTGCTTAACAAAAACCGAAAATCGAATGTTAAAGAAGGGCTGGATTATGTTGCCATGGCAAATATGAGTCTTCTCTCATCAACCGATGTGATGGAAGCTGTAACCGCTGGAATGTCTAAAACCAAAGCGATGTTTCCTAAGCTTTAAATAGTATTATTGTTGAGATGTTCCGACTATATTAACAAATGATTACAATAATTTATGAGTCTTTGATAATGAGAGAACAGACTACATGCACAATTGCTGCTTTCTTATTCTTGGTTTATAGGACAGTTAGTTGAAAAGATGTGTTCATTAGATCGATAAAGAATTAAGATGAAATCCATGTGATCACCCAACAGTTGTTCAATAGGATATTTCTGTGTGTTTATCGATTAAATGTTCTCTTCAATATCAAATTTGAATTAGCTAACAAAATTTAATTTCATATTTGAAATAATAATTTTGAATTTGTTTTCTAGTTAAAAACTGCTACTGATATTACCGGACATGCCATTATTCTTCTTAGTTGGCATTTAATATAATGAAATATGAAATTTATGAAAATAAAGGTCGTACTGGTAAACTACTTCCTCGCTTTAAGCTTTTGTAAATGTGATTGAATCATGTGTAATGTGTATTTGCCATGAAGATTGCTTAAATAAGAGTTAAAAAAAAAGTATCACGCTAACTATCAAATTTGGAGTCTCCGCTAGGGAAAAAGTTTTCAATAGGATTGTAAATGTAACTGAGATTGTGTGTAGGAACCAAACCGATTATTAAACAAACATGGATTCGATAAATGATGCTCGAAACAATACTGTAATAATGTTTTATTTAGTACACCTTAAATTCCTAAGCTGAAGTAATTCTGAATTAATATAAGCTTGAAATTTATTAAATTAAATAGTCGGAAATAGAACCATGCACTAGATGCTTATCTCTAAAGACTACTGAAATTCACTAATTGTTTTTCTCAAAAAGAATCAGTCGTCAATAGTAATTCACTATCAAACATATCTTCTCGAGGGATACTAATTCTCAGCCAACCTTCACAGCAAAAGCGGATGAAAGCAAGACATTTCTTTTCATCATGCGAGCAAAGAGAGAAAGATGAACATGAGAAATGGCATTATTAAATTATAATGTTGGCTTATGAAATATCGAAAATAATAACCTCAAAATTACATGAGGATTTTGATTTAAATTGATTTTCTTGGCCTGGCCTTAAATTATTGCGCATCTCTGAGTCTTTTAAACTATCAAAAATTCAACTCCACCTTGAAGTTGATTCTGATCATAATTCCATCACCAGTCAACGTTGAGCATCCAAACAATAGGACACCTCATCTCACCAACTAGATCTCAATAAAGCAAAAAACTCCTTGATGATTCGACAAAATAAACAATAAGAATCATTCATTGCCTTTGAAGAATTTAGAGAATTAATATCATGCAATTTTGTTCTGGCAATTTACCAGAGCTCAATAATGTCTACGCAGCTTGAGACTGCCTCCCATAAAGAGATCATCAAAATCCTTGAATCGACTAAAGTTGAAGATACCAAAAAATGCGCTACATTTACAAATATATATATGAGAATCAACTAATAACTGTATACATATAATCCCTAAAGAAAAATAAAACAGCTATCTCAAGAAAATGGAATTCGGCATCTTACAACACTGGAAAATGAAATCTCAACGTATTCAGAAGGTCGAACTCATCGGTATCTACGGAGAGGCCCTTTACGAAAAAGTCAATGTTGCGCTCCGCTACCTCGCCTCCCAGAATAAAGACTTCAAATACACAGCAGAATGCTTACTTCCATTACCCTTCGAAATCCGCGCCTCATCCATTAAAAAGGACCTTAAATATGTTGACTCAAACTTATTGACTCTCAGAAGACTAACATCTCCAATTATTATTATCAATGGCAACGAATTCATGAAATCGCCAGCTGAGTTCTTCGAAAGAGTGTTCGTTCAATACCAATACAAGGACCGAACGCCTCTTGTCCTCTACCACCGACTCGGTCTTATCAAGCTGACCAAGTTTTTGAACGCGACTGGAAGAATTTACGCTTATATTGATTTCAAAATCGATCATCCAAAACACCCAAATCCTTATCGCGTTATTTTTGAGTTGTTTAATGACATCGTCCCAAAAACCGTGAAAAACTTTGCGGAGCTTATCCAAGGCACTCACAAAAATGCGAGCGGTAAGGTGATGACCTACAAAGATACGAAAATTCATAGGATCCAGCCGAATGGGTTTATCCAAGGAGGAGACATAGAGCATAAAGATGGTGCTGGTGGAGAGAGTATCTATGGTAAATACTTTGAAGATGAGAACTATGCGGTCCCACATGACAAGCCTGGTATAATTGGAATGGCTAATAAAGGAATGAAACACACCAATAATTCTCAGTTTTATGTGACATTGTGTAAGGTGGACTATTTCAATAAAAGCTGCGTGGCTTTCGGAACCGTCGTGACAGGGTACAGAGTGATAAAGTTGATAAATTCGATCCCTGTGGAAAATGGAAAGCCTCTTGTGAACGTGACGATAGGTGATTGTGGGATTCACGTTTTTAGGATTCCTAAGTACAAAAAGAGCAAGAAGTAAGACATGAAGAATTGGAAGATGAATTTGGAAAGGCAAAGAAGGTAAAAATATTTTTTTTCTAGAGGATTTTTACGTTTGAAATTGACTAGTTGAAATGCACATACATAGTTTTGCCTTTCTTTTCATATTACATACAGTATTTGGGGTTTTTTATTCAGTTACGAGATTACTTTTGTCAGACTTCAACTAAATAACAAAGATAAAGTCGAGAATTTGAGAGGAGTTAGCTATATTTAGTAAAATGGTGATGAGTACCAAAGCAATTATTGTCAGGCCGCTAGGAAGGATTACAATCATAAAGGGTTATATTTATTACTTTGATGATTCTTAACTAACGTGAGTAGATTGGGTTATCCTAGGCTTAGGCATGAAAAAAGGAGTTATTTCATCATGAAAAACTTCAAGATGTTTTTGCATATAAATTCAATTAAACAACTGAAGAATTCCCTTTGAAAAAAAATTTTTAAAAATGGCTATCAGATTCATCCAATCAGAGCGCTTTGTTCCACTTCGTTAGCACTGAATTCTCCAGTTAAATACACATTTTGAATTCAACCCCTGTATTAAAGCAAGCATTAAAAATTTCAATGTTAATGACCCTAATGACTTTTTTTTAGTTGTTGTTAAGCATCTTCGCTACCGCTAGATCCCTCACAGATCAAATTACAGGACTCATCTTTGATCCAGCATATTCAGACTCACTTCCTTAAACTCTTCTAATATTTTCTCTATCATCAATTTGGTAAGCATATTTTCAATGAAGTTTATTTCAAGCAATTTTCATTCAATCACGAATCAAAGGGTTTAAATTCTTTGATTAATATTTGTTCTTCTCTTAAATCTTTCTCCCACAAGTAACCACATATTATTAAATCAATACTTAAGGCTTGAAACAATGGTCAGGATGAACTTCACAATAACCAGAGCTGATCGGAGTGACAGCCATGCCCATTTTCAACAGTCTATCATTTTGAGCGTTCATTCTGCTGAACATATCAAGGTCACTGTTTCCAACATTGTCCTTTGCCGACCAGAATCTCTCAGCGAAGGCAATACCCTTCGGCCAGACCTTTGGTCCGATAGTGAAATCATTACCGATCTCCTCCCACATCGCGACTTCTCCTCCCAACACTCTTTGTCTCCAGTCCTCATTTGGAAGAATGCTATCAGCTTCGAATCTATAAATATTTTTCCATGTGCTGAATTTGCACCAACTGGCCGCTCCCATAACGTTCTCATAGCCGCAATCAAGGTAGAAGTAATCATAGTTCGACAAAATGAATTTATTCTTTGGGTATTGCTGGAACGCTTTTGGCAAATCCTCAGAAGTGCCCCACCATTGAAGCACATCGGTCTCTCTGAATTGCAAGAAGAATGTATCAGAATTCGACCAAGCGATTCTGGTTGTTCTATTGTCGACGAGATCCGCTGTTCTTTGCACGTAATAATTGAACACGTCTTTGTAGTCTTTGAAGCCGTGGGTCGCAAGGAACTCATTGATATTTGGGATTTGGGTGACACAGTCTTGGAAGACCTCGTCAGTGCCGACATGGAGATACTGGAACTCGCTAAAGTAACCCTTTTGTAAATCATCATATAATTCTCCAATCATTGTGTAAGTTTTGTCTTGAGTGACATCGAGCATTCCGATTGGAGTGCCGGCCCAAGGATATCCAGGCTTGAGGCAGGTGATCATGCCTTTCCACTCAGGCGCTTCAACGAAGGACCTGGTGTGGCTAGGAGTATCAAGCTCAGGAATAACTGCAACGCCACGAGATTTCGCATGCTCGACGATTTTGTTCACGTCTTGTCTTGTATAGATTTGCTTTTTGCTGAATGCGGCGTTGGTCATGTTTGGATGAGAAGGCATCTCCATAGGGAAGCTGTCGCTGTCGCTGATATGCCAATGGAAGGCGTTCAACTTGTTGGCGGCCATAGCATCGATGAGGTCGATCAGGACCTTGACGCTGATGAAATGGCGGGAGGTGTCGATCATAACACCTCTGTAGGCATAGCGAGGGAAGTCAATGATTGACACAGGAGCGTTATTAACGATCACAGCTTGGTTTTGTGTTTCAAGGAGCTGATTGAGTGTCATCAAAGCTCGAGCCATAGCCACAAAAGTCGCTGCTTGGATGTTAGTACCATTTGCATCAATAGTGAGGTTGTAAGACTCGTCAGTTGTGCCAATGACCAGAGGGATATCTTGAGGATCTCTCACGGTGATGTGAATTGCGCTGGTTGGGTATTCGGTTTCGAAGTGTGAACCTTTCCAGCTGATTGAACTGATAATCTCACGACCCCAGTATTTCTTACAATGCTCGTTCAACTGTAATTTTTCAAAGAACTTGAACACGCTAGCGTAATAAACGTGGTGTTGTTCAGCAACAGGTGAATGGATAAAATAGTTAAGTTGGCAAGGAGCCTCCAACTTAAGCACGTTGTTTCCGCTCTGGAACGACTGAGGCATTGGCCAGAGATTTGGAACAGAGGCGGCGTGGGTTGCGAGGACACACACTGCCAGGAGAGTGGATAACAAGATTCTATATTTCATGAGAATTAGATCAACGCAGAGGTTTAGAAAAGAATTAATTTAATAAAGCAGAATAAGACTCTATTTTATATCACGGTTCAATTGGCTCAGGTTGATGTGGAACTTTGCACCGAATAATGAAGTTAATTGATTAGTATAACCCGAATTCCTCCTCCTCTTCTTCTAAATATTAGACGATTCAGCTCTTAGTCACATATCCCAGCTGTATTTACCATTAAATGCGGCTCCCTTTCTTTCTTTCCGTTGGAATTGATTTGGGGTACCCAAATTAAAAATAGCCAGCTTTCGTTATGAAAACGGTGTTATGAATCCTATGTAAGTTGCGTTTAGTGGGCGATATTATTGAGATCGATATGAGGCAAAGTATCTTGAAGATTCTTAAAATCAAATTTATTAGAGTATCCAAAATTAACTAACACCAAAAAAGTCGTTAATCAAAAACCCATGTGAATTTATTCAAATTCAACTGTCGGTAAAATTCATAATTAAAGTCTGAGGAGCGGCTAAAAAGCTACCAACACCTTGTTCATTACTTAAAACAGACAGCATCAAATGGATAGATACAGAAATGACGTTCCACTGTCGAGCTACAGCATCTGGTCCCCAAAGGCCGACCCTACGAGAACGATGTTCAACTTTGAAAGGAAGCTTGAGAGTCAAAATAAAGAAAACAATTATCGCTACGACACTTTCTTCGCAGCAAAGCACATTTCCTCACCCAAGGCAGACATCCAGCCAATGACTCAAAAAAGTTCATCAGTAGAGCATCGTAGCTTTAAATTTGAGACTGCTGCCGAGCACAGCCGGAAAAAATCAAGAGAACTTCAACTTTCTGCTGTTATGGTAAGAAAACTCTATGAATTTTCAAATTTTAAGTGTTCTGTTAGAACTCAGCGGCGAATATGCCCACTGCACAGAAAAGTTCCTACCTCGCTGTTAAAGAATCCGAACATCATCCAAAAAAAAATAATGACAACAGCGAATATTATGGTAGACTCACAGGCGACTCCTCGAAATTTATGTTGGATACCCAGCTGAACGCTGACTCTTTCCTTCGCCCGAGAGCTGATACAAATCAAAAGTTGAGCTATAGCAGCGTGCTGAGTGGTCCTATGCTCGGATCTCCAAAGCAGCAAGATTTCATTGCTTCTAATCCATATTCGCTGATGAATCGGAAAGCGAGTCAGGATAAACCTGAGTATTTTATCCCAAAGGATAGACTCAGCAGAGACGAGCAGCAGCCGTCTACAACCGACGGATTTCAAAGACTCAATTTGAATAGAGCTCGAGCGTCTAAAGAGGAAGTTTCAGGAAGCCAGCTGAGGCTCTCCAGCGCAGATATAAAGCCATCAACGCCGAGTCATTTAGAAACCAGCAAACTTTCCCTTAAAGACCCTCAAGAGACGATGGCACAGAGAAGACCTGACTTCGATCGCAGTAAAACTACAAAGTCTGTTGATGCGAGATTCCGAGGAAGGTCTTATCTGTTTCCAAACGAAGAGGAAACTCTTCCCAAGTCGCCTACCACGGAGGTAGTGCGTGCATCGAATCCGTTTTTGCCTCAAAGGGAAAAACCATCTCATTTAGAGGGGATCACTCCGCAGAAAGTAGAGGTGAAACCGCCTGCAAGGTCCGGACATGAAACAACTAAAAATAGCGACCAGGACGCTGCGGGTTACAAATACACCTCGGCTGCTATCTCCCAGAAGCTTGAGGAGTATGCGAACTCTTTGAGGAAATTAGAAGAGAGGATTTTTCAAGATAAGAATGAGGTTACCAAAGGAATCAAGACATCGAATTCGCTGATCAATAGCTTCTTCAAAGACAAGAGCAGGGAGCAGAAAGAAAAAGAGCCAGTCGAAGAGAAGCCGCAACTGCAGCAGCAAAAGGAGGAGAAAACCTCAACAGCACAGAAGAGTCAAGCCTACCAGTCATACATGCAGATAATTAGCACCGTGCAAACCGTACAAGCGAAGGTAGAGCCAAGTTCGATTGATAAAAGAATCCGAGACCTCAAAATAATCACTCAAAACCAAGAAGATGCCTCGAAACATGAAATCAGATCTCCTCAGAGTCCTTCGCATATGACGGCGATGTACACTAGCAACCATAAAGAAGGAGATAAGAAAAAAGAGGACTGGCTTGCGACGACTGCTAGAAAACCGGTCACAGCATCGGTAGAGAGCACTCGGGAGACCTACATCCGACCACCGACTCAACAAGCTTCCCAAACACCACAAAAATTCATTGGAGATAAGAAGCCTGAGGACAGCAAACTTTCAAGCAGAGCGAGCACGACGCACCTTAAAGATTTCATTACTCAAGTGAATCCAGGTACTTTATCCTTGTAATAGCATTGAATAATGGACTATTTCGCTAATTTAGGGACAAATATGGGTAGTTATCTGGACTATACAGCGAAATCTAGCAAAGATAACACTGAAAAACCACCCACAACCTTCTCTGCTGGGTACGGCACGCTCTCCACAAAGAACAGTAACGTGTCTCCAACTCTATTCAAATCAAGCGAAATAACTAAATCTACTTATCACATCCCACAAACGACGAAAGCATCTGCTATGAGAGACAGCACTCATCAGTCTTTCATCTTCACGAGGGCTTCAAACGACTTCTCTTCTCAAAACTCCCAGGAGAAACTCCGTCGAAGCTCTTATGAAATATATCAGCCTCAGCCGAAACCCTCCCCAACTTACTATATGAAAAATCTCCAAAAGGCTCTGACCAGTCCTAACTCCGATGATTATTTCAACAGAATCTACAGCGAGCACTTCATTCAAACTTTCCAAGGGGTTAATATTTCTAAATACGTGAAAACTTTGGAATTTAAAGACCTTGCGGCAAAGAAGGTCTATCTCCCAAAAAGCGATTACTATAAAGGTATTTTTCTGCATTGTAGTTATCGTTAATGAAATTTCAATTGCTTTAGACAAGAAGACGGTCGTATTGGATTTAGATGAGACACTTATCCATTGCAACCAAAACTCTTCGATTCCTAGCGATGTTAAACTTCCAATCAGGTTTCCTTCAGGCGATCTGCTCGAGGCTGGGATCAATATCAGACCATATGCCCGGGAGTTCCTGGAAGAGCTAAGCAAACACTTTGAGGTGATTATTTTCACTGCATCGCATTCCTGCTATGCGAATGTCGTATTGGACCACTTGGATCCTCATAAGAGATGGATTCAGCATCGACTTTACAGAGACAGCTGTATTTCAACTCCCGAAGGACTTTACGTCAAAGATCTTCGAGTTTTCGCTAACAGAGACCTGAGAGACTTGGTTCTTGTGGACAATGCAGCTTATTCTTTCAGTTGCCAGATTGAGAACGGAATCCCGATTATTCCGTACTATGATAACAAAGCCGACACCGAGCTCAAGTCGCTAATAAATTATCTCAAATCGCTGGCATATACCAGCGATATGAGACAAGTAAACATCGAGACTTTTAAATTCCCTTTGTATTTACAGTGCAGTTCTCTTGAAGAAGCTCGAACGAAGCTGTTTGCTTGATTTCGCATTTCCTCTCTTTTTAATAATTAAACATGGCTATTAAATTTGAATATTCTGCAACATAATAAACACCCCCATATTTTTGGTATTTTCATACTCGGAGTTTGTTGTTGTAGCTACCTTTCCATGTATTCTAATCTCGTTTTTTTGTGAGTCTCACCCCTCTCACTGAAATGTGAAGAACTTCCGAGCAAGCAGATCATGCAAAGAAACTGCAACCCATTGAGATTTAAACAATTGCATTCTCTCGCTACAAACAAATTGGACTTGTGATTTCCTCTTTCGTTGTCTTAAATGGATTGTTTAAAAAGCAGTTAGTTAAGCCAGCCAATAAAAGCACTTTATTTTAAAAAAACACTTCCAATAAGAGATAGATTCAATTTAAAAATTAGCCAAGAATGGAAGAGAGTCATGGCTCCAAATTCCGCAAGTGGATATTTCTGGGAATAGGCGTATCAGCGCTGTCTGTTGCTGCGTATCTTGGGTAAGGGAAATGAACATGCGAAATAAAAAAAAGCTTAAAATTGTATCAGAAAACCCGAGACTCACGCGACGATAGACGGACATATAACGAGTCTTCAGATGTGTCCGTAGTGGATGATGATACCCCTTATAAAAAAGAGGAAGATGAAGAAGAAACCAAGAAAATGAAAAGGAGAAACTCAGCTCCACAAGGAGAGAAAAGGAAATCAAAGCAAGAGAGGAGAGACTCGGATCCTCAGAGCACGGAGCCGTTCTCCCTAGGAAACATTAATGAGCCCAAACAATCAGCGAGAAAAACGTCAGAAGAAGAGTTTGTTATACCGAATTCAGTAAAGCCTTTGCTGCCTTGAATTTATTTATCATAACTGAATATATGTGTAGGCAAGAACCAGTCTATTCAAAATCAAGAAAGAAGGAGACGTTATCAAAAAGAGCCATCTCCTGTATCTCATCAGCCGGATTAAACGACTCGCAAAGGCGGATCTGGTGGAACTCAGAGCGTCATTTCGACAAGGTGATCGACTTCTTCTATCAAAATGGGAAGTAATCATACTGCGCTAATAGATCGTCGATGTGTATTTGATGACCCTGAAGCTTATCTGAAAATAATGGATGATTATAACGCCAATGTTGAGAATATCCTACGCTACACAAGTCAGAAGATCTGTGACACATTTGAAGTCACTCAGGAGGAGTTCGATTATTCTGTGAAAGTCATGTATGATGATCCGGATATAAGCTACGGAATCCAAGGACTTGCAGTCATTGAACCTCAGTAATACCCGTTCTCGAGTAATATCCCTTAGTATTTTGGATGATTAGGGATGAAAAATCTATGCTAACCAAAGAAGAGTTGCTGAAGATATTATCATTTAATAATCAGAAATATGCAGAAGCGATGGAGAAAGAAGAGGTAAAGTTAATCATTGAGGTTTAATGTAACTTTGCTTGGAAAGTCGGAGGAGATCAATCACGATTATATCGCATACCGAATCGAAGACGAAATTTTTTTCGCATTTAAAGTGGAAACGGAAAATATCACTGCTGCATACAAGAATTTCAGTAAGAGCCGCTATTTGATGAGTTTCTTATGATATTGCAATTCAGATTGCGATGAAGACCCAGAATTCGCGAAGAAGATCGAAGAGTTGTCAAAATACCAGGCAAATTTCTCAAGGAGATCAAGCTTGACATCGTTAATGACTATCTAAATGTTAGTTGGATATTTTTCCATGTTTGATCTCTGATTTGTTACCAAACTCTTCAGCTCTCTTTATCATATATGCTTAAAAATGAACTGTCTCGCGAATTGAGAGTCTTTTTGGTTAGCTGATGCTCGATTAGACATGATAATCGTATGTAAATTGGACCGATAAAAAAAAGCAGTTAAAGCAATCACATTCCAGTTTCTATTTTCACATTGTGTGGTAGATACTTAATCTCAGAGGCACAATACTAAGATAAGATGATTATTATTTCCTTGCCCATAGGGTAATTTCAGAATCCCAGAAAATAAAGTCCAAATCAGTTGGTATGTATGCATCTAATGAAAATATAACTATGAGGCTTAAATTCATACACAATTGAGTTCATCTCTGGATATTTTTCATCTTACTGCTCAAGTTTACGAAGATAATCATCGATATCTTCCTCATCGGCATCTTCTTCTTTGTGAGTACCCATTATCAGCTTTTCTATTTTAGTCTTCTCAGGATCTTCCACTTTCGTCTCCTCATGTGGTTCTTCGATCGGCTCTTCTTCAACTTTTGAGTCATTATTTGTTTGAGAACCCGTCTCTTGAGAACCCTCATCCCCAATGGAAAAGTTCTCATTGCTTTGAATATCCTGCAACACTTGGAATTTCGTCGGCTCTACAGTCTGTATCAGAGCATTTGGGTTAATCTTCTTCGTTTCTTTGATCTCGTTTGCTTGGCTCTGGTTTACTGGTGCCTTTCCCTTCTGTACTTTAATCGTCTTGCAGTCGTTTTTCAGCTTCATCAAGTTTTCAACATCCTCACTGTCGTCTATCACCAAGGAGAGAGTCATTACACTGCCAATTTGTTGAAAATTATTGTACTTTCGGTTCTTGTAAAGAAAAAGTCAGCATAAAAGCCGTCTGGAACTCCTATCTCGTTCCCGAGATCCAAATCAACCTAGAATTAACATTCATATCTGATTCGCGCACCTTTTAAGGAACAATTTGTGTTTACATTGTACAGTCTGACTTGATCGTCGAATATAAATGCGCTGTTAAGCATGACTCTGAACGCGGAGATTCTTTCCTCATTGTTTTTGAAGTGTCGACATCGGATGAGGAAATCATCGCAGACTTCAACTCCAATTTTGAACGTTATCGTCTTATTGGGCTCTCTGACGATGGCATCAGGCTCTCTTTTACTGTATAACGGTTGATATCATCAAGCTCAGAATGGAATACCTTGCAAGATCATTAAAAACGATTTTAGAGTTTTTGAAAATTTGAATGTATGGTCTGAAGGGCAGCAAAGCTTCAATCTTCGTGTCTTTCTCAAGGGTTTTAAATACAGGAACTGCACTTAAGACAATCTTCTCGAGAATCAGCCTCTTTTTGTTAACCTACAGAAGGGGATAGAATTGCCCATATAGATCCATATAGAATAGAAAGCGCTTACTGTAACTTCGTTTATTAGGTTATTGAAATGCTTTAGATAGAGCCTCTGAGAAGGATACAATATCGTTTGCTCGTCCGCGCCCATTTTCTGTGTTGGAGAAAGTTACATCAGGTGTCATAGAAATGGAGCCTACGCTGCAGAAATACGTCAAGCCTTCCATCGGTTGGTTGCACTCTTTCATTATTGTGAGTAAACAAGAGATCAGCAGTGCACTTCTGCCTTTATTCCCATGACAATGAATGATCGCTACATTCTTTCGGTCCGAGTTCAACCAATCCACGATATTGTGGCAGATACTGAAGATGACTCCCAGCGGAGGGCAAGGGTAACCGACGTAACTAAATTCGGCAACCTGGAATTTAACGTTTGATAGAGCACGGCATCGGAGCTTACCTGGTTTTTGAACAACGATGTGTCATAATTGAATTCGCTTATATTCCAAATGTAATAATTGTCCCCAAAGCTTTGATTAATGAAGGAAGAGAGCTGTTTGATCTTTTTATCTGAAGGGAAGCTCATCCAAAAAACTCGAGGGCAAATAAATGTGAGGTCAGAAGCGTCGGTTGAGTCATCCGCGAATGTCTCGCTGAGAAGTTGCTTGGCGCCGGTGGCCAGAGTTTTAGTATTCTTAGCGATCTTTTGTAACGACTTGAAAGATGAATGGATTATGGGGATAGCCAAGGAAACAATTGCATACGTCTTTGAAAGTATCTTTCAGCAATGATCCAACCTGATTGTCTTTAAAGATCTTGGCTTCTTTGATATCTTTGAAGAAACTTTTCATATCGAGGAATAAATGATTAATTTATTTGAGAGTATGAAATTTGCTGTGTATGAATTAGAAAAGCGAAATAGGCTATGAATTTTCACGAATTGAATAACAATTCACTATTCCACAACTAAGTATGCATATATATAATGAAGAGGAGTGTCCCAGTGTTGTAGGCTGCGTCTTACGATGATAGCATGCCTCGATAAAAACTCTCGATAATTTGAAATTCCAAGCAGAATATTACAGGGCAAACCAGGTGAAAATATGAAAGAAAACTATCGTAGAGTTTTTGCAGCATGAGAGAAAAAGTATTGAAGAAATAAATATTAATTCACACCTTGATTACTCTTGCACAGTTAAGCTTAATTACATATATTATATAAAGAGAGACACCGAATAGGGAGAAAGGATCTAAGATGAACCTATGAGCTGGGCCTCAATGTAATTCGATGCCTTTTGCTTAATAGTCTAACTCTATCTCTATTACTTCCAGAAAGAGGGGGAACAACAATTCAATAAATTTGAACTATCTGTTTTGAAAGAATACCTCACCTTTTCATAGTTTTCGAAAGTATCGAAACTGAATCGAGTTCCCTCAAAAAGCTCTTTTGGGATCCCATATACTAACACGGATCAGATTTGTAATGAAAAACAAAACAACATTATCACTTCGGTTAGTTAGAAAAGTTACTAAAAATTGGGTGAATAAGGGACAAATGGAGACTCCAGCAAACGAATCAAATTAGCAAATCTAACAAGCCTTTGATGCTAGGTGTTGTATAAATGTTCTGTACCATTGCTGTTTAAGATTCTTTGATCTGATATATGATCCATTTTTTGAAGTCCTTAAATTTAATCTGCAATTAAGAACCAGGAGTTGTTAGCAAAAGTACCTCTTTACCAAGCAGATTTCTTTATGAGCTCGCAAGGCTTCATTTAATTCACTTGACTTTTGCAATGTGTTTTTTAGGAGTTCGCTCTAGCTCGTCTAGTATTTTCAAAGGTGGTAATTTTGTCGTAAGCTGTAGTGTGCAGCACTGAGATATTGATATTTTTCAGAGCCGAATAAGAGCTCAGAATATAATGTGTCGACTGTTTATTCCTAATGTGAAAATTGTCATTTTATTTTCTAAAGCAGTCGACGACAGACAATTTTGTTCGGAATAAATTACTGTAGAACATAGCGAGAAGAGACCAGAGATAGTTCTCTTCCATTACGATATTCTTGTGATAATATTAGATAGATAACGCTCTCTTTTTTTTTCTCTCTCTTCTGTTAAATAAAGTGTACTTAGTCAATAGGTTATGTATGAATTCTCATTTTTGGCAACTAAATTTCACTATTTATTTAACGAAGCTTAACATTATGGAATGTAAATAAAAGTGACGCCTTTTCCTTTTCTGTCAAATGTGCAGATAGAGAGATAGCAAAATTCAATCATTTGAAAGTATCGCAAATTTAAACTATAAAATTAGCATCAATTTGCCTTCTCTATTCTAAATAATCTCGAAGTTCATATTATTCAACTATGTAACCAAAAACATTGGCAAAAAACACCTCATAGCATTTCAAAAAACCTATTTGCATGCAAACGCATCATCTAATACGTCCCCCGTTAGATCCAATCGTTACTATGCTCCTTTATTCATTCTCTTCTCTATTTCTTCAATAAGCTGCCCTGATCCCAGCTCAAATACTGTGCTAACCAGGTCACCCATCTCCGTTTTTGCAAGAAGAAGATCCTGCGCCATCTTGCAAATGCGTGAATTCAGTATCTTTTCATTCGCTTCGCTGGCCTGAACGTTCGCACTTAACTTCGCATTCTGTTTATCCGCTTCAAGCCACTCGTTCTATTGTAAAAAATATCTTCATCTCTTAATCATAAAACTATTTTACTTTAAGAGTGGTAAACTCCGCTTGGAGTTTCTGATACTGAGCTTCTAGCTTCCTTTTACTTGCCTCAGCGCTTTTTAATTTCTTTGGCAGATCCTCCTGAAGCTCTCGAAGCCTCTGATTAAGCGATTCGATTTCCGACTTTAAGTTTTGTATCTCATTATGATGTTCTTCCTCTTTCTTCAAAAGAGTTTGCTGAAGCTTTTCAATTTTGTTGAGAAGCTCATTCTTTTCATGAACCAATTGCTTGCTCTGGTTCTCGTGCTCTTCTATCTGCGTTTTAAACTGGATCAATTGCGCATTTTCCTTTCGTAATGAATCTAAGTCCTTTTCGTAGCTCTTCAACGTTTTCTCCAGTGAGGCTATCTTCGTTGTTTTTGTGTCCATCTCGCTTTCATATTCCCCTTGCGATTTATCCATCTCTTGGAGTCTCTTCCTCAGAGCTTCATTCAATATTTTTAGGTTGCTCGCTTCTGAAACAACCTGTTGGTTCTCCTCGATCTCCTTGGTCTTTCTCTTTACCTCCTCCTCTGCTTCTTTCAGCTTCTCTTCAAGCTCTTTTACTTTCTTTTCGCCCTAGAGTTGATAAATGAGGGAATATTTTTCAAATTTTAGCACATACAGTTTGTTTAGGGTCTGAAAGCCTTTTCGTTCCGAATTTGTCGAGAGGTGGAGTATCTTCTGGAGTGGTCTTCTCTTTCAAAGAGGCCTGGAGCGATGAAATCAATTGGTCTTGTTTTGCGATTTTCTCTTGGAGCAGCTGAATCTCTACCTCAGTCTAAAAGTCGTTGTGAGTATTAGTGAGAAATAATTGATAAGGTTAACCTTTTTGTCAAGAGAGTGTCGAGTTTTATTATCATTTTTCGCTTGCTCATAGAGTTTTCTTAATGAATCGTTTTCCTTACGTAAGATTTGATTCTCCTCCTTCAAGTCATCGACTTCATAATCGAGATCAGGGTAGCTGCTGACAATTTTGTCCTGTTCTTTGCTACCATCTCCGACTTCTTCCTTGTTTTTCATTCTTTCATTTAAATCATTGACATTTTTGATTTCCTGACGTAGCGTAGCGATTTCACTCACTAGCTGCTCATTCTCTGATATCTTCTGCTTGAGGCTGTTATCAAGCTCCCCTTGTTCTTTTGTTAGCTTGTCTAGTGCTGCCCCTAACTCCTCTATCTTTGTTTTGTAATCTTCTTCCATTTTGGCAGTTTGAACCGTTAAGGCATCCACCTGCTCTCTCAAAGCAGTATTATCCTTCTTTAGTACCTCTGTGTCTGAAGCGGCATCCTTCAGTTGCTGCTTTAGCCTTTCAATTTCCTCACCAAGCGCTCGTTTCTCTTCGGACGTCTCTTTGAGTTTTGTTTCTATTTCGTTAATTTGCTGCTTCCAACTGTCCGCGCTGCCCTCTTGAACCTCTTTCTCTAAGCTTTGGTTCTGATTTAATAATTTAAGGTTATTTTCTTCCAACGCTTTGATGATTTCTTTATGCTTCTCAAAGCTTTCTTCTCTCTCTTTCACCAAAGCGTCTCGCTCAGCCAAATAATCTTTTTGCAGCTGCTCTTTCTCAGCGATGAGCTCTCGGATCTTACTTTCGAAGTTCGCTCTTTCCAGAAGGAACTTCTGTTCTTTTCCCTCCATATCTTTGCTGGTCTTCTCATTGAGAAGCTTTTCTAACTCTAGTTGCCTTTCGGCCAAGCGTCCCCTCTCATGTTCAAGGTCTTTACTCTTCTGTTGAGACTCTGTCAATAAAGCTTCGAGTTTTTGTTTCTCCTTCAATAAATCAGCAATTTGAGTCTGGAATTTAGTTTGCAAGGTTTCATTTTCTTTCTTTAAAGCAGCCACTGCAGATTCAAAATCCGTTGCATTTTTCTTTACACTTTCCATGTTAAGGATCTCAAAATCGCTGCTCAAAGCAGCGTTTTCTTGCTTTAGGCGCGCGATTTCGGCCTGCAGCGATTGCTGCTGAGCTTCCTTCTCTTCAGTAAGTGCGACAATAGTTTTCTGTGCTTCTGCGAGCGCTTTTTTGACTGCATCCGCGTTATTTTCTTCAAGGAAGCTCCTTATATTTTGATTCTCCTGCTTCAAAATCCTGATCTCATTGTCCTTTGCACCTAACGCTTTGGTAGCGTCCTCCAAGAGCTTAGCGCTTGAGTATAACTCAGATTTCGTCATCTGAAGCTCGACACTTAGGTTAGTGAGATCTTTCAGCCTTTTGTTCTCAGTCTCTTCCTTCTCCCTCTTCAAATGATTGATAATAAATTCTGTTTCAGCTAGGCTCCGTTTCAATTTTTCGACTTCCAACGCACGGTCTTCTTTCCCTCCACTGCTTAACTCATCTTTTAGAACTTGTATCATGCGCTCGTACTCAGCTACTTTGAGTTCATAGCTTTTGAAATTGCTGTTTTGCAATCTATCTTCTAGTTCGTGTTTCTTTTTCAGCAAACTCTGATT
>ENA-UOTX01000180-UOTX01000180.1-compost-metagenome-genome-assembly--contig:-NODE-180-length-70378-cov-8.596578_pt1 | contig 70378 bp, 50 predicted proteins | sample MGYA00238143_ERZ746982 | MGnify/ENA primary metagenome ERZ746982 (study PRJEB28758, sample SAMN06268862) | compost metagenome | isolation source: single cell | place: USA: California, Emeryville, Joint... | reverse complement strand
TCTGGAGGACAAAAAGCGAGAATATCTCTTGCGAGAGCACTCTACTCAGATGCCGATATTTATCTCTTGGATGACCCTCTGAGCGCAGTTGATGCTAAGGTTGCGAAGAGTCTATTTCAGAATGCTATTAGAGGCTATCTGAAGGGGAAAACTGTCATTTTGGTGACTCATCAAGTTCATTTCGCGAGAGAAGCTGAGAAGATTGTTGTGTTTGATGAAGGAGCTGTGAAGGCAGAGGGTACTTTAGATGAACTTATGAAGAGAGACAGCAGTATTGTGGCAATTTTTGAAACACATCACAAAAAAAGCGAAGGAGAAAAAGAAGACGAAAAATTGGACGAGGAAAGAACGGAAGAAAGAAATGAAGAAACTGGCGAGAAAACCCCCCTATCTCAGGAAGATGAAGAGGCCAGCGAATCAGAAGAGTTAGAGAAGTTACAGGCAAAGAAAGAAGAAGCGTCGGCCATGAAAAGTAATACGCAAGCAGAGAAAGGTCGGCTTACTTCGACTGAAAGTGATGAATCAGCAGCAGTTGGATGGTCGGTTGCCTGGTACTACATTAAAAGCGTCAACAGCTTTGTCCTCATTGCTATTCTAATTCTCAGCTCCGTTGGAAGAGAAAGCTTATATATCGCTTATACTCGATCGGTGGGACACTGGGCGAAAGGAGAATGGGATTTTACTCAAGCAATGTGGATTGTAGTTCCAACACTTATATTCTTCCTTGGCTGCTTAGTCATCCGTAGTCTCGCCTTCGTAAACGTTGCAGTGAGTGCGGCAAATTCACTACATAGTCAATCATTGAACAGAATGATGACATCGGTGGTCGAGTTTTTCGACACAAATCCAGTTGGAAGAATCCTCAATCGATTTTCCAATGACATTGGAATTATAGACCGTCAATTGCTAGCAGTGATTGGAGATTTAATGGATTCCTCATTCTATTTCTCTGCTATCTTCATCACGGTGTGGACAATTGTCCCTTGGATGATTTTCCCCGGAATCGCATTGCTACTATTTTGTGTTCAATTAACAAAGTTTACTCGAAGAGTCATCATGCAAGGAAGAGCAAATGAACTCAAAGAAAAGAGTCCCATCTACAGTTTGTTCTCAACAACGTTATCTGGACTGCTTCCTATTCGTGTCTATGGACAACAACAGAGGTTCATTCATGACTTCAGCCGACTGTTGAACCGCCATATCAGAGTTTGGCTCGGATATTTCAATTTTGCAAGACTCTTCGCTTTCTATTGTGAATTTTTCACAGCGCTCTTTGGCTGTACTGGCGTAGCATTCATGCTTGCTCTCGACATAGACCCAACTCTGATGGGTCTTGCTTGCACTCTTCTCCTCAACATGTCTGACAACTTCCAATGGGCTCTTCGACAGACAATGATGTTCGTGTTAATGATGTCAAGCACAGCAAGAGTCAAGGCTTTCGCAGAGCTTCCTCAGGAGGCTGCATTGACACTTCCCAGAGATCAAAATCTCATTCGAAATCATTGGCCTTCCAATGGGAATATTAATTTCGACAATGTCCACATGAAGTATCGCAAGCACACTGACCATGTACTCAAGGGACTCACCTTCTCCGTCAAAGGAGGAGAGAAGATTGGTTGTGTTGGAAGGACTGGAGCAGGAAAAAGTTCTATCATCCAAGCGCTCTTTAGGATGATAGAAATTGATAGAGAAGGCGTACCAAACTCGTCTATCACAATAGATGGACAAGATACTCTCGAGCTTGGTTTGCATACAATTCGCCAGAACATCTCAATCATCCCACAAGCTCCTTTCATCTTCAGAGGATCAGTACGAAAAAATCTGGATCCCTTGGAAAGGTATTCTGACGAGCAGATCTACAAAGCTTTGGAAGAAACTGACCTACTGAGATATGTGAACTCTCTTCCTGAAGGATTAAATACCGACATCAGCAATGCATCTTCAATCTTTTCAGTAGGACAGAAGCAGCTTGTATGTCTTGCCAGAGTCCTTCTGCAAAATAACAACATCTTGGTGCTTGATGAGGCCACTGCGAATGTAGATTTCGAAACTGACAATTTCATCCAGAAGAAAATTATGGAAAGATTCAAACATTGCACAATATTTACGATTGCACACAGATTGTCAACAGTTGCAAACTACTCAAAAGTTCTAGTGATGGACAAAGGTCGCGCAATTGAGTTTGATCACCCATACTTGCTCCTCGTCAAAAATCCTGGAGACAATACTATCACTAACACTGAAGGCGTTTTTGCGTCGATGGTATTGCATACTGGAGCGAAGCACGCGGGCGTTATATTTGAAATTGCCCAGCAAAGCTATTATTCAAATGAAAACTAAAGTCCAAAGTTCGCCTAAGATTAGTGGTTAGCTAGAAACTGGTTAATAAGTCTTCTCCTGCTTATTCCATTTTCGTCATCTTACAAAAAGAAATTAGAAAGAATAGATTGACTTAGATGATTTAGTTGTGTTCAATACACATTATTTGCATGGCGTTAAATAGCAAACTTTACAAATGAAACAATTTGTTCGGATCAAAAGGAATTATTCGCGACCCCATTTGCCTCAAAGGGAATATATCCAGGAGCCGAACTCTAGGGAGTAATATTTGAAATTGCCCAGAAAAACTATTTACTCAGTTGAAAATGCAACCTCAGAGTCTTCATTGAAAACGATGTAGATTAGAAGTTAACGGCTTTGCAAACAACAAATCCAACCAATTTTTGTTTGCACATTTGTCAAGCCTGCCAACTAGTAATGTCTAACCGTCCACTTAGAAATGGTAAATCATTTTTTTTTTAATTTGTTTCATGGTCTTCATATTTCACCATATTCAGCAAATCGAATCCGCATATGAACAATAAAGAAATCTTGTATCAATGATCTTGAGAATAAAAGAAGAAAGTCACTTCATTCGGTAACCTTAACGCCGCTAAATCGACTTTCCTTCTTATTAAGAGGCTCTTCCATTGAATTTCTGAATTTTCCCGAGCACGTTTATTTTTGATCAGAATAGCTATCACCACTTCCTGAACTTTAATTTTTTATTGGCCAAAAACCTTAAGCCGATAGTATATCGAACTAACCTTCTCAGTATTCTTAAAAAGCCTGCTCCTGCAGCTCAGTCTCTCACAGCAATCGTAGATTTACTACATTCGAAGCAAAATTCACCAGAATAACCTAACTAGACCTCCTGTTAAGAGATCGCCTTCACTTGTTATTGAGCACAATTTTTTTATAAGAAGGCAATGTCCAAATCAATGTTAACTGCTCTTCATGTTGCTTTGAAACACACTGAAAGGAAGCTCATTAGAAATTCATGGAATCACTCTTATTTTAGCGAAAGTTGATAAAATCACTCCTGAATTAAATTAAGCGAAAGTTGATATCGTATGAACAATTTTATCTCATGGTGCTTCTTCTGGTAGCATGTTCTCGTTGCAACATCTGAGTATTTAAAGCCTGGCCGCAGCTATAAAATCATTCTGGAAATTTCAACTAAAAAAGAGAAAGCAAACTTAACAGACCTGGCTTAATAACTAATGACATACCAAAATCAAAATGAATTGGGCATGAACGCTGTAGATAACGAAATTGTACTCACAACCCTCCGAAATCTGCCAGAAAAAAGTAATTTGAAGCAAATGAGACTCTCAAAGTTTATTTTGGATGAATCGATTGAGAGAACTCGAGACACAGAAAATTTTAGAGCGATATCAGAAGAAGCATTAACGAGAAGGACTATAGATCCTCAGCCTACTCTTACCATTGTAAATGCACTCCAATGACACCTGTAAAATGTTTCGACTCTTCGGAGCTCGTAAAAGCCACCAAGACCTCTGTAAGGAGCGCGGTTTCTTAAATGTTATAAATGAATTATGATTAGTGCTTTGTTTGTGAATTTTGGCACTCATGTGAATAGTATATTTGTAAGGAAGTTTAGTGTGTAATTTACTTTTTGTTTATAAAGGAGTAATTGTTGAAGAAGATGTGAATAAGCTCTTGCAATGCAAGAAACCAAATAAATACTTCTCTCAATCTTACCTAAGATGCACCCTAACATTGCTGGCTGCTATTTGAAATAATCTGGGCCATAAAAATTTAAAATGAGCTCGTACTTCTTCCTTACGCCTTTTCATTAAGCGTTTCTTAAGTTGTATGAAAGAGGATCCAATTTCTTAGCAAATTAAAGGCATTTGAACGGAGGTAAATTTATTATATACAAAAAAATGTAGCAACATATTAATGAAATGAAACACATTATTTATGATAAGGTGTGCATAAAATGAACATCAGTAACCAAAAATTGGCTTCAACATATAGATTCTAAGTACAACGCCACATTAATTATTGCATCAACCCGTTAATTCCTTAATACTCCCATAAATTAAATATATGGTGGGATGGAAGATTTGCAGAAAGGACACTCCAATTTGATTTTCATCCATTTTTTCAAGCATCCCTCATGGAAGATATGCTGACAAGGCGTGCGCATCAATCGATTCAGTTTATCATCGCTTCCTTCAGGGAAATCAGTGTATTTCTGAATGCAAATCGAGCATGAGTCCTTTTCAAACATATAACGTCACTCATCATATCAATCATTAGAAAATTTACCTCATCCTTATACACAATGTAATTCTCGGATGTCTCGTCGAGATAGTAATCGAACGGTTTCGGACGCAATCGTCTAGGGATGAAAAACCTTGATCCTAACCTTGCTTGTAACAAGAGCACTCCAATCTGCGTGAGGGAGATGGTGGCATAGCATGCACAGAAAGTAAGGTCTGGAGTCAAGAGAAACACGTTGTTGCTGTATCCTCTTGCGTAAAGCTAATGATATCGTGTTATTAGCCCAGTTATTAATCAATAACTCGTTACTGGTATGAGTATTCTTGACAAGCCCAATCCCAGCACATAATTGTAATCTCGCGGGAAATTATGGTCCTCAACGGCGTTATGGATTATCTGAGGAAGGAAGAAGAGTCCTGAGAGCAGCAGACACCAGTTTTTGTAAAGGAAGTAATGAGCAAGCATCATCAGAATCAGCAATAAGCCATCCTTGATCTTTTCAAAATGCGACACGGACATGAGAATAGGAAGCAACATGGTGAGATATGCTCTGTAGAGGTTAGCTCTGATGTCGAAGGTCTGTCACGATTAGAAAAATGTATGTGGATTTGCAAATTACTTGATTGTTTAGACGGCGTCGAAGTCTCCAAACGCAAATAAGGACTCTTGCCTCGAAGATGGTTGACAGCGTCATGAACCAGAACGCAGGCATGATAAAAAATTGGAAGTACTGCGGGTTCTGCATCGAATTGTAGAGGTGATAGAATCCTAATGCGATATCCCAGCACAAAAAGAATGATATGGTGGCCAGAGAGTACTAGTGTCAAGTTAATTAGAGACCCAAGGCCCAGGCAAATAGTACTTTTGAGGCTTCTGATGGATTGTTCCTTACATCCTTGATGAACTGAATGCAAGCGCAGATGTGCAGGCAGCAGAGTGCTGTAACAAACACGGTGTAAACCATTGCATTAGAAGCTCCTTTCTGATGTGGGATTTAACAAAACGAAAAAGGAGGCAGAAAAGTTACTTTATCACTATCAGTGTACATCCCAGAAATATGGAGATTGCAATTAGCTGAGTGCAGCACGAATGATACATTGACAAAGTGATCTCCGAGCCTGCCCTCAGTAGAATTCATGAATTTAACGTGATAGCTTGCGGTACAGGCTTATGATGAAACACGTGTGAATCTTCATATGTAAAGAAAGTCGCTTATACCTTCATTTTTCTCTATGATCTCGTATTCATTGATAAAATTGATCGTCAAATGAGCTCTTTCGCTTGAGATCGTCCTAATCCTGAGTTAATTTATCGAAAACGCATGAAATTACCTCTCCTCAGTGTTAAAATCCTGATCCTCAAAAGCAATTTCGAGTTTAAGTGCGTTCTGATCGTTGTACTTGCCGTCGTAGAGCCAGGCATTTATCGTACTTAGGTCCTGACGCACGAAAAACTGACTATTACCTCCGAGGAATTTAAACCATTCCACCTAATTACCTTTTAGACATCATATATTACATTGAAAATCGTACTTTCGTCTGGTTTAAAGAGTCCCAGCCCCCTACGAACTTCAGTTCTTCTTCAGGGATGGCCATTTTAGTCGCTTCAGTGCTTTGATCAGTAGATAAAATTTCGCTCTTTTCTCGAAAATGAGCTTGAAGAGAGGGGCATTGCTGAGTAAAAGCGTATCCTCCATGGACTAGACAGGAATGGGTTTCATTTTGAGCGGAGAGCTGAGTAGTCGGCTGTTGGTTGACCTGAAAAACAGCGTATTATTTAGAAAACTAAAGATATCTCAATATTACTGGTTGAGAGGTAATTTCTGCTTGAGTAAGGCTTAGTACAGGAAGCAAAAAGATTGCGAGTCCCAGAGCTGAAACAATATCGAAACGCATAGGGAAAAAAAAAATAGTCAATAAGATTCCACGGGTTGTATTCAAAGTCAGACTACTTCGAAAGGAAAATAATAATTTTAAGCTTAGGCTTGCTTCTGATGTTCAATTAATTTTCAGAATCAAATCCCTTAAAATTTCAAAGCGTTAATACGTACTATCATGGCCGAATGCACGATGACTGCTTAATTTAGGATGAAGACAGAAGGGGGTTCCCTGGCAAATGGCATAACGGCTTCATATTTCGGTCGTAATATTGGTAGAAAGGTAGAATTGAGCTCTCAAATAGTTGAATAGAAAAAGATGAAGGTTTTTTCATTTTTTGTAGTAAATGATAGCTTTGGAAACTTTTGAGGTATAATATGTGAAGGGGATCGGTTTTGCCTCTTCAAGGTAAGGCCTTGAGTTAGAAAGAGTTTCCCGAATGGAGATTATTTGTTCGAGATTTTTCGATCATCTTGTCTGCGCACAATAGGAGTGGAAATATCGCAATTTAGCCAGGATTCAGCTGGTGGTTAGCGATTTATTGATGGAAGCTTTTATTCAAACGAACATTTGAGCATAGAGCTGTGAGGAAGTCTGTCATAACGTGAGAAGAGTACATTAATGTGTATCTGAGTTCAAATTTCTATTTGTCTACTCCCACTAGAGAGGGTGGTAAAGAGCAGCATGTTTGTTGAGTCGGACTCCCAAATTGGAATCTTTAAAGGAAGCTCAAAATGGAAACAAATTAACCGTTTCTTTAAAAGGAATTTCTGGAAGGCCGAGCTGAATTTTCGAATGAAATGCTATTTTGGAGATGAGAAAATCTGAATGATCTTTAGGTGAGGGCTGTGTGTTCCTCTGAAAATAACTTTTGTGATTGAAAATATTTCTCGAGGAAATAGAAATATGGTCTCAAAGACAGAAATACTATCTTCTCAATCTCTTAGTTTCTTACAAATCTCTTTTGAAAAAATGATAATGAATGACCCACTTTCTCAGACCAACAATACTCTCATCATTTATAATAATTGATTAATTTCGGACATCACTTAAAATTTCTCAAGTTTCCCTTCAATGAGTATTGCTCAAAAATATAGAGAATAAATGACATAATGTGGGAAAATGCCTACTCACTTTCGATATTTATTGCAAGCTCTGTGAAACGTTATATTCTTAAACGTATTGTCTTTTGCATCATTTCGGATAGAAGCTTCAGTGCAAAAGCCAATGTTGCGCCTTTACAAATTATAATTGCTATTTACTTTCCTCTTTGACCCCATACTACATTTTACTTATGATCTATTTCAAAATAAATTGAGGTTTCTTGTTCTTTGCTTATATTGAAATATGTCTTTAAAAAGTTGTGCATTAAAGCTCACAGCCATATTGTCAAATAATACTTAAGAGTCTACTATTGTATTTTTCATATGAAATGACTCTTAATTTCAGAAGCAAGCTCGAAGAAGTAATATTCTTAGTTATCTTGAGCCTCCACTTGAGAATGAGCCTCATTCCCTTCATAGGTAGCAGATTGACATTATTTTTACTGAAGATCAGAGAAAAGTATTAGGGATTTGATTTGGATTTTAAGATTACTTTCTTCTTTCTCTTCTTTCTTGTCCAGTTTACGTTCGAATAGGATTTTACCAGTTCCAGAATCAATGATTTTGATATCGCCGTCATCAGTGCAAAATGCTATCTGATCTCCGCTCTTGTTCCATTTGAGACAGAAACAATAACCTATTTCAGGACGATATTCTACCTATTAATATCCAAGAAGTATATACCAATAAAGAGGTCTTTGAATGTTTTGGCGATAGTTCCAGCACGACGATCATAAATTTGAATAACTCCATCAACATCGCAGTCTGTTACTAATAAATTTTCATTCTCCTGTAGGGCTTCGATCCAAAACCCTCGATCTGTTTGAATTTGATTAGGCACAGTTTTCAAGGTTAATTTTACCTCCCCCGCCCCCAAGTATGATAGGGTCTGTATGGATAAGACTTTGTTTCTCAACATCAAATACATTGAGGCTGCAACCGCCATACTTCATATCATTGGAATCCCTGGCACAGGAATCCATCGACAACGAGCTCCATAATCTTTAATATTTCATATTGAAGTATGAGCAATTATTGGTAATTAGTCGTATACCAAAATAAGATTTGGTGCTTATATGAGTTTGACAGTCCTGTGAATTCACATCAGATACTAACAGTGTTCCTTTTTGGTCAATGTAGGCTATGCTTCTTCCTTCTGGATCAAAATCGAAACCAGTTACAGAGGCTAGTAGTATTAGTTAACAAAATTCAATTTGTGTAGCAAGATTAGCAATTACCTTCATGCTGAGGATACCATTTCGTTTTTCGGATGAGGGAGATCTGATTGTTCGGTCTCACTTGAAAGAGATGAGAGGCAGCCTTATTTTGCACAGGTAATACTGCAATTAGGTTTCTTTTATTATTATAAGCAAAATCTCCAAATCCCTTATCTTCATGTAAAATTTAATAATGATCGGAAATCGCGATCTTTGATTACCTCCAGAGACTTCTTCAAAGGAGAAAGTTATCTTATTGTTACGGAGATCGAAGGCTCCAAAGTTAGCTAAACCCTGGTTGAAGTTATGATTAACTGAGCAAAGTAGCTCTCTACCGGGAATCTTGTATACATGAGTCCAATTATTTTCTAATATGAATAGGATAAAATGAAGAAGGATTATCATATTTACCGTTATCTGAAGGCTGGGTCAATTGTATTCCACGAAAAGAAGTAAGTGTTGACTTTTTTTCAACATCATAGATCTCAATGGCATTATCCAGAGCGGTGCTGTAAGCCACAAGACTTTGATTGTCTTTAGTGAAATAACCGAGAAGGTCATCCTTCTGTGAGACGTTTTGTGCAATCTTTTGTTCCATCAACAAATAGGCAGGTAGCTTGTTAGATATTTATAAAATTGTTTTTATCATTATCGATATTTTAATTCCAACTTATATACAGCAACAAATCGTGGCAAACAGAAATTTAATTGGTTGCTATGCAATAAGTGGGTGATTGCACAATAATAAAAAATATCGCGACTTTTTGAGTCAATGAAAAATTTCTTCTCTTAATCCGTCAAACTAGCTTTCAACTCAAATTTAATCGCTGGTGCTGAATTTATAGATACAGCCATCATAGCTTTCGAGAATTAGCATTCCTTTATCAGAGCTTGACGGTGGCTGGTAAATTGCTGTCTCAAAATAAATTTTAAATTAACCAATAATCATTACATGAGCGTTAAGCAGCGAAATAAATAAAACAATAAAAATAAAACAATTACCACTTGCCATTAAGTGCCTTTTTTACAGTTATCAGCCTGCGTTCAGAAGAAATTAAAAAAAATTAAAAAAAACATTTAGCACGGAATTTGCTTGTAATATGGTTCAATTAGATTTCCAGAAAGGAGCAACTTATGAGCTCATTACGAGCTCCTTTTAAACTCTGCTAGTTATTACTCCAAGTAAGAGTAATATACACACACAATGTTTAAGTTAAAGGGAATTTAGAGATGTCGGCTCTCAACCATTGTTTAGAAACAAGTTTAGAGAAGTAAAATTATTGGTTAATTAGAGCACCAAATTGAAAATGAGTTTCATCATCTTTATATGAAACAGACATTATTTTCGTTAAAAATGCTTCAATGAGAAAGTAAAATACTTAAGATTACTCTTTATTTCTATGGCACCATAGCTAACTTCATGATCAGCTCATGTTTTTCCAGTTCCAGCGTCAATGAGTTTGATTGAGGCTGAACTCGTAGAAATTGCTATCTGATCTCCTCTTCTGTTCCATTTTACACAATAACAACAACCTAATTCATCAAAAGACTTTATCTATTAATTCTCAAGATCTATTTACCATTAACAGGCATTTTCGAATGTTTTCGCTAAACTTTCAGCACGGCGATCATAAATTTGAATCTTCCCGCCAAAGCCACAGTCAGCTGCTACTAAATTTTCATTCTCTTGGAGGCCATCGATCCACCAACCTCGATCTGTTTGAATTTGAATAGTCACAGCTTTCAAGGTTATTTTTATTTCCAAGCATGATAGTGTCTGTATGGATAAGACTTTGTATCCCAATATCAAATACATTGAGGTTGCACAGCCATACTCCAAATATTGTGCTGCAACTAATCATCGCTCAATACAACGGTCTTGTGGAATGAATCTTAAATGGCATAGCCTATTAATACCAAGGAGAACCAGATATTGAACAATATAGTGATAAGTTCAGAGTTATATCTGTTTATTATAATGGAGATATTCCTTGTGCAAGGATTTATTTTAAATCTTGTATATCATTGGAATCCCTGGCACAGGAATCCATCGACAACGAGTGCCATACTGCTATTAGGCTCCTCTTATTATTAAGAGCAAAATCCCCAAATTCCACTTCTTAATGTAAAATTTAGTCAAAATCAAAAAGTTCAATTTTATTCATTACTTCTAGACACTTCTTCATAAGAGGAAATCCACCTATTTTTACGAAGTTTGCGAACCGACTGTTGCTATCATGATTTACTGAGCTTTTCGTGAGTCCAATTTTAAGCTTGTTGTTTAGAATGGATAGATGAACTTGAATGAAAAGGAATGCTTTCTTATAGATATCCGGGGTCTTCGCCAATTGTATTCCACCAAAAGGAAAACGTGTTGTGCGTTTTCCAACATCATAAATCTCGATGATATTGTCCGCAGTGCTGTCAGCCACAAGACTGTGGTTGTCACCACTGAGATCTATTTTCAATTTAGTCTCAAACGAGATAATATATGAAGATCTATGGAAATGAATCGTCCACAATATTTCAAGAGCAGCGCGTGCAATAACAGAGCAGTTTGCTGCGGATTACGATGGATATCCCAAATAGCGGTTATTTTTACTCTTAGTATCACTCTTCTGCGAAAGGTAGTGTTTTTCCTGCATGAGATAAAATATGTGTTATAGATTGTTTGATTGCCTCAGTATTAAATAAATTGTAAAATCAGAACGAGCGCTAAATTTGAATCAAAAAGACCTTTACTAATCAGTATTTTTTTCCCTCAAATCTCTGTCAAGTGACCATCGCTTCTTCTCCCTGTAACTCAAATCATTTTCAATGATAATATTATCGTTTCTTTCGTTGTTCATTTTCTGAGATTCATAGAGAATAAATAGAGAAACTCAAAAAGTTTAATGATGACACTAAATTATACACTATCAACCATAGATAGAGTCTTTTTGGCTTAGAACAGAATACAAAAATTTCCATCATAGTGTGAATAAAATTTGCTTTTATTTCGGCACGATAAGTTTGTTCTCAGCTGCCAGTTGAGTCACAAACCTCGTTTTTCCCAGGAATAAATTTTGAAATTTTTCATACACCTTCTGCTTGATAAACAATAACCCAAATATCTGCATTGGGTGAAAATTTTCCACCATCTGCGCATTCAAATGCGCTATCAGACTATTTAGTCTATCCTCGTCTTTATAACTTTCAAACTTCGCAATCTTTTTGAACGTGTTATAAGCAACATCTTTTGCTTCTCCTTCACCCAATTTCGCAAACGGCTTCACCGAATGCCGATTGAAATTTGATAACGTGAGCTTTGAAGGACCGAATTCTGAGTAAGGTTTCTTGTTGATTTCGTCCAAAAGCACGAACAGAAGAGTCCCTTGCATCCCATGAGAAGACGCTGATTGCGTCTTTTGAAGCAGCTTTTCAAATCCGGAAAGGGCCTCTGCGTGCAGCTTCCCCAATTCGATAGATTCAGAGCATTTCGTGAACAAATCTATTCTCATTTTGCGATTTTCTTGCTGGACCTCCCTTATCTCTCTTCTAATCATCGCTGCCTCATCAAGGAAAGGCGAACTCGGATGCCTCGAAGGTATCATAGGATGCAGTTCATTTGTTGTGCCGACTCTACCTGATCGGGCAGACAGAGTTGACGTTACATCAGTCGAAAGAAGCTTTGAGTAATCCTTTATGTCAATGGATTCTAGAGGCTTGAGGGTTTGTCTCTTAACTTTATGCAAAGCATAATTCGGGCTATGGATCGGTGATTTCATTGGACTAAGTGGCATTTGTGGTCTCTTTTTGTTTACTGCTTGAGCTTGTTTCGCTTTTAATGCGTTTTTCGTTCGGATTATCTGTGCGACAAGCGCCAAGTTCTCATGACACTTGCTATGGAGGAGCTTCTTTTTTTGCAGATACTGCTGCTTCCGAGTCTTAATTTTGTCCCGGTTCGATGTCATCTGTTCGGAAATCCTTTCATTGAAGATTTGTAACTCAGCGAAGAAACCAGCGGCCATGTCAATTTCTCGTTTGAGGATGAGAATGGTGTTACTATTACTGTATTCTTGATATAGCTGCTCATAATGCGCCTGTGCGAGTTCGAAGGCCTTCTTCAGTTCACGAGTTATTTGGAGGATTTTTAAATGACGAGCTTTAACCCGTGATTCATGGGATTGAAAAGCGCCGTCGATTTTGTCATCGATGTCTTTTAGATATGTATGAAGTTTATTCTGAGTTCTAGCGACATCATCTAATTCTCTCATGAGAGGAAGGTGCCTATCGGCGATTGGTTGAGGTGAGTGATCTGGCGTTTGACGAAGGATTTTGAAAGAGGTTAGAGCAGAAGGAGTGGAACTTATGAGCTTTGATCTTGCAAGGGGAACTTGGAGTTCGTTAGGAGAGGCTTCAAGCATATTGAGAAAGGGCCTGAGTGTTTCTATAGTTTTAATTTGTTGAGATGTTTTATTCTTAAATTACGAATGCGAACTATGTGGCAGAACGATGAATTACTAATACAGCAGTGGCTTCAGCCCGGAGTTTTTCCAAACATTCATAAATATTTGGAGTTAGTAGATCATTCTGGAGGTCAGTAGCCATTTAAATTACCTCAGAAGGCCAGCAAAAATATTCGGAGTTTGCTGCTTAGAAGAGGGTCAGGTGAAATATATTCTCCGATTATAATATGAATAACGCAATGAGTGCAACAAGAATATATTTAAATTACAACTAAAATTTAGGAGGTCCATGGTTTTTTTTGCTAGACAGAAATATTTTCTTTTAACAATCGGGTGTCAAGTGAATACCATATCTATTAGTATCTAGGGGTCATATTCCTGAAACAATGCAGTGTGAACTAATCAGCTTCACTCCAGACAATCAAGATATGAAAAATTCATTACTTCAGAGAAATTGACTGCATTATGGGATCAACCTATTCGTATCTCTGATTTTCTAATGTGAATATAGCTATTTAACATTTCCTCATTGGTGCGGTCTTCATAAGCACTTGGACTTAGCCATCCATTCTTGATTAACTTGAATTTTGAATACAAGTACTGAGCAAAGAACTTAGACAAATTTTCACCTTGCCTGTGCACTTAAAAATTTATTCTTTAATTTTCGGGTTTCGAACCAGAATGATGGGAGAAAACAGCAATCATATTGATGCTGCAAACCAGCAAAATCCTCCAAATCTCAAGGAAGATAACATCCCTTATATCGACCATTTAACAAAAATCAACCCATTCGCTCCTTCAGAACCAGAACCACTAAACTTTGTCTCAAAAATCCTAAAATTTGTAAACTTCTCGATGTTTTTCTGCTCACTACCTCCTCAAGATCTATGGACCAATCTTAGTAGCAATACGACTCCCAATCGTCGGATTCATTCTCTTATTATTGGTGCTCTACCACCACTTCTTGAAGAATTTCGTAAAATTTGATTCAGAAACTGCGCAGAACTAACCACTGTTCTCTAAACAGATCCTCATCAAAGAGATTCGAAGAGTCCTCGACCTGTTCATTAATTTAATTCTGTTTCGATTGATTTTGCTCGCCAGCGGATATTTCAGATTCCATACCAATTTAAACCTCTTTTCACGGAATGCCCTTGGACCAAAAATGGGCTCAGGAGAAATTATCCTTTGCACTCAGACCTCTCCCATTGACGTATTTTACCTTTACTATCTGTATTGAGCATTTTCTTTGATCTTCTATCTGACTCGTTTATTTTCATTAGGCTATCTCCGAATTTCGTGAAGATTTTCTACAAAAAAACCGAGGATAAGACTCAAGTACATTGGATTTATTGGCAAATTCACTAATTGTCATGTAGGCGATTTTTGCCCCTCTGACTTTCAATGAATCGCTGAAGTTCGCTTTTTCAAAACAATACAGGCTTCCAATCAAAGGAGATGATAATGAGTTGAATAAGACTAGGTTGCGGAAACGAGATCTGAAAAAATATGCGAATGAGTGCTTTCATGAGAAAATGGGACCAATTGTCATCTTTTTTGAGGTATTTAAAGCTTTGACCCTATATTCGAGGCAAATGAAATTAATTTAGGGAGCACTTACCAACGGAAAGGGAGTTTTGGAAATGTCATTGCCTTGTGCTGAGGCAGTGTATACCTATAAAGCAGCATATAGCAAAATGCCGGTGTTATTTTCAATCAAATATGGAGAAAGGCAAACCCATACGACTCGTAATCAATTATGGCAATATATTTTAACGCTGGCAAATGCAACAAATTACATCGATATTACCCTTGGCCCTCTCAGCTCCAATAGTAAATTCTGCGATTTATGACGAATATCGAGCTCATTTGTCATATTACTAGCTGCTCACTACGATAGTCAAGGTTTGATCGATCATGTTCACTTTACATATCTTGAAAAACATAAATTGGAGCGGGTACTCATTGGTTTTATCTATTAATGCTGTAAATTTTCTAATTATAGCTAAACCTCTCGTATGAAGGGTACAATGCATATTTACAGTCCATTGATTCCAGTAGACGAGCCCAACAGCAAGCTATTGGAGATAAAGAGAAGAAGGAACAATAAGTATGTATGAATTCGCTAATGTATATTATGTGAAAACTCATTGGATACACTATTATTTGTGGGCTTCGCTAATTTACGTGAGCTTGTCAATTCTTAAGCTCTAATACATCTCAAGGTTTTAATTCAGACTTTTCAAGAGTATTCAAACGGAATTTTATATTTTGCATAGGAGTTGCGCAGAGAGTTGACGCGCGATTTTCTTTTGATGATATAATCTAATCTAAGTTAGTGGTATTAGAGCTAACAAAAGCCTGTCTTATTTATAGAAAATATTTAATAAGGCTCTTTTCATTGTATCACGATGCGATAAAGTCACTCGTGACCTGAAAATCAAAAGTTAGCGGCTTTCACACATAGGAAATAGACAGATTAAAGCTCAAATTTGAAAGCTGAAATGAGAAAAATTGTTGAATGCAGAATATCTATTCATAAAAATAGGTAAAAACTGAGTTTGTGCGTCTGAGTAGCAGAACCTCAAAAGAAAGCCCCCGAGAAAATGATTCTTTTAGAAATAGACTCCTTCCGAAATGTAGTAAGTTCCTCTAGAAGCGAGCGAAGTAGAAGCCATATCAAATGAATTTTGATTACAAAGCAAGTAACTAGACATACTGATTTGATCTACAGCTTGGATATTTTTTCAATGATCGAGCAAAGTGGATCTTTGAGAGAGTTTTTCTTTCATTTTTGCGCTTATGGTCATGAAGTTCGGTTGGATTTACGCCCTTGTCACAGAGATATTTTTTTCCTTGTGAAAAGAGCAGCCAGTCACTAGACATATGATATTTAGTCGGAGTATTCAGCTGAATGCATATGATTCCATCTGGTTTAAGCGCATCTTGTCCTTATTCCATGAAGTCCATTTTTCTTCTACACGCTATTTCTAGGTCCGTGTCCTTAGAACTCAATAATTAATTAAAGCTTCTGAGATACAAAGCATGTACTTTCCAGAAGTAGTTCTATTTCAAAATACAGAAGAACTCGATCAAAGATTCGAGTGCGACACACATCCATGGGAATTGATGGGGCTGGCGCCAAAAAACTTACAATTTTTTGGTAGTGTTTCACTAGATGAAGAATCAAATCAAGACAGCAGTCTCACTCCATTTAGACAAAAAGGGAAGAATTTAGAAGTGGATGGACAAGTCATTGCTTCAGGTGAAAATCTCCGATGTCTCTCTGAAGAGCAAAGTCAAAAACTGGAACTCCCTTCAAATGCTTTCACATCAAAAGGAAAAGATGAATTCGATTTTGATCTGGAGCAGGTTCAGAGGGGTGAGTTCAAACCCGAAGATTTGCTCGACCGACAGGAACATACCAGTGATTTTGGTAGTTTAGTTTATTTAATAAATTATTAATTAATTACTTGCTAATAATCATTAGAAGCTCAAGCAGGAGGCATTCATGAAGAGGAGAAAGATCAATTCGAGATAAGATCCGACAATGAGCTAACCTCACATAAAGCAGGCATTTTGTCAATCTTCTCATTCGATTTCAAAATATTCATTAGAAATGGGTAATGAACTCCTCTCTAACAGCACTGAAAGACATTCTGGAGGAAACTCTATCCTCATTTTCAATGAGGAAGAAGAATTAACAGAGCCATGGCATTATCGTACTCAAAGAGAAATTGATCTTCTAACCCTCTGGGGTTTCGTTAACGAAGGCAAAATCAGGCGGATTATGAAAAATTTTATCAAGAGTTATGGCGACTCATTCGCGAATTACCTTTCGGAAGACTACAGCCTGAAGGCTCATGATTTTAGAGATAAATTAAGCTGGAAGAAATTGAACGAGTACCTCCAGGGAGAAAGTATGTTGCAGGTAAGCAGGGATAGGGAAAAAATTCCACAACCTCTGCCCCATGGAGTAATGCTGAAATTGTTCATTGAGTTTGTCAAAACTTTGAAGTTCGAGCCAAACCTGCAAAAGATCAAATGCTCTGAAATAGTGGCAGGCTATCAAGCTGCGAGTCGGCTTTTAAAAGAGCTGGTCACAGGAGCCTCGACTGTTGCGGAAGGTGGCGTTGAAGCTCTCAAGATAACCTTTGTTCCTGCGAAGCTGCAATTCAGCGTCAAGGTCAATAAAAATGCTGTTTATTCATTAAGCGAGAATTCAGAGTGAATCACGTTTATTTTGCAGATTTGTGTGATTCATTAAACCTAAGAATAAAAAGTAAAACAGAAATCTAAGCTTTAGTATCGGATTTATCCCTCATTTAAGCGAACTAAACTACTGAATCCAAAACAAATTTGTCAATGCTAGATGTAGAGTTGCTATTAAATGAACAAACAAAGAGTTCGTGAGTCGACGAAATGTTTATTATTCTGCTGAGTTTTTTCCTCAAGCACAAGAGATATCTTGAGATAAAGCTTTGAAGCAGGCTTTCTGTGATTTCGGTATTCAAGAGAAGCTCATCCCTCTTAGAAAAATAATTAAATGAAGAAAAAGAGCATCCTAGCGAGTAACCCACCTATCACTCTTAATGCGCGAAGATGAGAAATTTAAAAACTTTGGCTCTAGGGGAATAAGAACCTAGACAACTATAGTATATAGCCATGATATTTTTTTTGCAGACCTTATGAATAGACTTTATAGAATTGAGAAAAGAAATCGACAAATTCATTGATATCGTAGTCTTCCTATGCAAACTAATCCTAAATAATCAATCAATCTTAATTATTAACTATATCGAGATCATATGAAAACAAATCATAAGCTGAAAGATTCTCGTGATTAGTTGAATGAAATCAAGAGACAATTTTTTGGTTTTTCATAAATTAAAGTTCGATTGATCTCTTTCTATCTCATTTCTTAATATTCATTTTGTCTCTTTGCATATTCTTATTAAAAAGCTCCTGATAGTCAACAGTAATTTTCTATGGACACCTCATACCTACTATGCATCTCCTCCTTATGACAATAAAATTCCATTCTTTTGGATTGTAAATCTCTCGTTAATTTAATCCTGACTCTTTGCACTGTACTGTTAATTCAGTGATTGAACTCCACTGTCGACTATCTCTCAGATAACAATTTTTAATCGTCATCGTCTTCATCCTCAGAGTCCTTCTCTCCAGGCTAAGGCAGCAAAAGGAGTTAATTATTATAAAGATGAAAAGTTGAACCTTGAGAGCGTTTTCATTGTTGAGTACGAAGGCACATACGCTCTGGCCAGTTTCTATTTTCTTATCGTATTCGGCCTTGAATTCAGGGAAATGATAGAGAAGAATCTCCTCATAGATCAAATCTTCATACATATCAAAGTAAGCAAACCATAAAAGAGAATCTAGTACCTTTAAGTTGCTCACGCGATAAAGCATGCTTCTCGAATTCGAATTCGCCTTTCGGGACAGGACCTCTAGTTGGCTATTTTACCCAGAAGTTATCTTATGAGAAATCAAATAGAGGGCAGATTACCTCGTCATCAGGGAAGTGCAATGCCTCGAGGTATGGGTGTTTAAGTGCTTCTTCGACAGTGATTCTCTTTGTTGGATTGAAGACCATGAGCTTCTTGAGGAGATCAAGAGCTTTGGGGTTAGCATTAGGGAAGAGAGTGTCCAATGGCTTTGGTTTCTTCTTTGGGAAGGATTTCAACAGCGCCCGACTTTTCTCTCGCGGAATCGCGTTCAAATCTTCCTCCGAAGGGTTACCGAAAATATCGATAATCAATTCAAGCTGATGTTTAGTTTCAGTTCCAGGAAGGAAGGCCTTGCGTCTCAGCAGTTCGGCCAGAATGCAGCCAACCGACCACATGTCAACTACAAGCAAGTAGAAACAATTCAAGTTATGAAAAACCCAAAAAAACAAGATCTACCAGAGCAATCGTATTCCTTATAAGCAAGCAACAGTTCTGGTGCTCGGTACCAACGTGTCGCAACGTAATCAGTCATGACGCTAGATTTCGTTTGTTTGAGTTCTGCGCCCATTGCTCTTGCGAGACCGAAATCGCAAATTTTCAGATCGCAATTACTGTTGACGAGCAAATTTCTGGGTTTCTATGTGACAAAAAAATTGAATTTCGAAGCGGTAAACTCAAGCCTTACCAAGTCTCTGTGAAGGATTCCAGCTGAATGGATAAATTTCAAGCCTCTAAGAATTTGATAGAGGAAAAACTGGATATGTTCGTCGGATAACGTCTGAGGTGATTTGATAATTGACGCAAGGTCAGTCTCCATGAGTTCAGAGTACACATAGCTTTTATTAATCATGTGTTAAATGTAAATCACATGAGAGATTTTTACATATCATCGAATTGCTCTCGTGACTTTGGAAGAAGAATAGTTTTGATGCTGCTGACGTTCTCGTGCTTCAGAAGACGGCAAATCTTCAGCTCTCTGAGGGTTCTGCGAGTGAAAATCTTATGCTCAAATGCTTTTTCGATTTTTTTGATCGCGATCAAGGGGTTTTCTGAGTCTTGGAGGTTTTTATCTTTTGCTGCGACGACCATACCGTAAGCGCCTTGTCCGACTAATCAAAGGTAAGTAAGCACAAGCGTTAGCTGAGAGAGCTCCTAACCGCAGTCAATAATTTCGTATTTATCTTCGATATCGAAGCGAGAGCCCATCACGAGGAAGGATTTGATTTTATCTTTGGTGTTTCGATACTTTGCGTAGTGCTTTATGACGGACTCATGGAGCTTTGATCTCTTGGACGTGGATTTTCCGGAGTCGCCCTTACTTTCTTCGGCAGTTCCCTTCATTGTTCAGAATCTGTAGATAGTATAACAAATTGAATGATTAAATCGGCTAATTTTCTGCTTCTAAATCTAAGCGAATCCGATCGAACTTAATTTAGAAACTTTCAAAGTTCCACGATTATTAACAAGCGATTTAATCAATACGGTGCTCTCATTTCGAAAAACGATTAGGAAAGTGAGTTTCTATAATATTCTTTTTTGAAAATAACTGAAAAAAATTAAATTAGACATCTGCTAAGCTTCAGATAATCTTTCAGAGGCTATCACTAATATGATAAAGCCAGTACTACAGATACAAAATAGCCTTTGCACGATTTTTTGGTAGAATGTGGTTCTCAGAAATGAGACATGGTTGTAACTCTTTGATAGTTGTTAGCATAAATCCTTGAATAAATTTCTAGCATAACTCGCGCATCGTAGAAGGTTCTGCAGATAGCTTTGTGAATATTGTTTTTATCTGAAATTTCAATGGAGAAAAATCATGACTTAAACCTCTGATGTCATAAAAAAGGTAGGTGAATAGTATAAAACGATGAAATTTTCTTGTAGACATAAGAGAATTATCACCTCTTCCGATTGGTAGAAGAAGTAAGTGCATGAGGCAACAAATCTAAATCGATATTGAAATGCCACTGGAAATGCTTGGAATTAAAACACCTGTTTATGCTTGGCGACGAAATTGTGAGAGAGCAACTTATGAATTGAGGGGATTGTTTCAGTCATTAGGACATCTAAAAAAAAGAAGGTAGCCTATTAATTAACACTCAACTCTAAAATTTTCGTAATTAAATATTGTAATGACTGATACTACTTCGTATATTTTTATATACTCATAAACTCGAATCAGCAGCGAATAAAAAGCCTTATTGCTGCTTCAATTAATCGTAATTCTGCAGTTCATCGCGAGTTTCCATTACACTTATTTTGATATATACATGAAAAATTCCTGAGACCTCTTCTGGCTAAGGCTATCCATTGGTGATAGACCGTCTGGACTCTCTTTTTTGTGAGAAGCTCCTCTCTTGATTTTCTTTCCTTTATCTTAATAAAGGCTAACAAAAAGCGTTTCGTTATTTACTCTATTCTACGAGACTCAAAATTCAGAATTCATTCAATTCGCAATTGGAATTAAAATTTATGAGTTATTAGTTCTCCAGAAAAAACGCCGTTCTCCTTTTTAGAAAGCGATCTCCGAGCTGACGACAATTGGCAAATCGGAGTTTCTCAATATGAATTTCGCTTTCTTATGCTTAGGAGAACAATAATCGCTTTTTTGTGCGTGAGATCCCTTCGTGTATGTTCACCAGGCTCAGGCGCTACAGAGCCAGTAGATGTAGGTCCTCGAATGTTGAATTCCTTCAAGAAGGAATCAAAACTCTGCTTGTTCAACGAGAAAAAAACTTCTTCGAGCAAGCGTTAATTAGCACATTCATGATTTTTCTTCAATTAATAGAATTAAACAGTGGCTACCAAGAGAATCTCATCTCTTTACCTATCAAATTATAAACTCACTTAATTTAGCTCAGAAATGGAATTTAGTGGCAACGCAGACACTAGAGAGAAGGAGAGAAATCCCACCGTCTCTCTGACAACTACCCAGAGTAAACGGAAGCTTCTTACTGACCAAAAGCAGCTCGTTACCTCCGAACAGTTGGCAAAAACACGATTTGATATAAAAAATCTTGAACATTCCAAAGTAATCGCGCCTACTCATTAGCAAATGAAAAAAAACGCTCATCTTTAATTAGCTTGCATTCGAAATTCTTAAAAAACCCAGCAGTCAACGCTTCGATGAGGAACTACAACTCTTAATGGAAGTTTTCCAAGATATCACGTTCTTCCAGCGAATGCAGAACGATTTGGACTCAGAAACCTATGTTGACCTGTTTCGGCAACTTAAAGCGAAAAGATTTAGAGCAGGCGAAACTATCTTTAATTTTGGTATCGCTTTAGCATTTTGAAATATAATCTGATGATACTTATTTTCCAAGGCGATTGGGGAGAAGATTTCTATATCATAATCCAGGGTTCCGTGTACATTCTGCTGAAAAAGCAGGATGCCGTAGTCGTGCCAGAAGACAAACAACAGACTGAACCAAAAGAGGAAGAGAATAAAATACTAATTACTGGAAATCAAGCAAATCATGCTAGGAAGCACGTCGCCTGTAAGCATTTTCTGTCTTCAAGACTAAGGTTGAATAGCAAAAACACTTGCGCCCAAGTTCGCGAAAGATGATCAAAAGCACGCGACAATGAGTCCAGACTCTTTCAGTATAATTTATTATGTTGTGTTTTGATATTAAAACATATGTCAGAGCTTGCTGCAGGCACATTTGAGGAAGGAGTGAAGAAAGCTGACACAATAGTCTCATTGGAAGAGGAAGACGACGGACTGCTGTTCCCAGAAAACGCGAAAGAAGAGGAACAGCGACTGAGAATACAGGAAAAGAAACCGTATTTATTCATTGGAAGAGTAATGAAAGAAGGAGACTCATTTGGTGAGATCGCCCTTCAAAACCGCACTCGAAGGTAAAAATCTGGAAATATCACATGATTAACCATTTTCAAAATTAGAACAGCCACAGTAGTGTGCAAAGAGCCGACTATACTTGGAGTCCTAACGCGAAAGCAATATAACAGAATCCTCTGTAATGATTATCCTAAGACGGGCTGGTTTTCTTATCTCTCTTATTTAACTCGTTAGATAAAGTATACGCGAAAAAGGACGAAGAGGACCTGCAATTTCTGAAAGGATTTGGACTGTTTTCCCATATGAATCACCAAAAATTGAGAGAAGTGTTCCTCCAGATGAACCGATTAGAGCTCATCAAAAATAAATGCTTATATCAAGAAGGTGATCGTGCTGATAGGATCTATTTCATTCGAAATGGAGAAATCGAGGTAAAAACATGAATATTCCCCCATTTTTACCCTCATATCTGTATTAGATCTCACAAAAAATCGACCCCTCGGAATTCGAGGAGAAAAATCATACTTCTATAGGTCCTCAGCCTCAATCTCAAAAGTTCAAGCATAAGTTCTTTGTTGGCTCTCGCCATGAAACGAAATCGCGAGTTCGAGTAATCCTTCTAATTTATTTCATTTGCTAATAACTCTATTCCATAAGCTATCGCTGCTTTCGAAAGGACTTTATTTCGGTTTAGAGGAGGTTCTTGAAAAATGCCCGAGAAAGTCCACGGCAACAGTCGTTTCATTGACCGCTGAAGTGTACTACATTGAAAAAGACGTAAATCCATATTAGCAATTGAAGCGATATAATTCAATATATATCAACTAGAGATTCAATAGAATCGTACTTGACAAGGAGGTCCTTGAGCGAGCTACTGGAGACGCGAAGCTCCGATCCAGTCTACAGAAGATGCTGATCTCAGGAGTCGTCAAAGCCAATCACTTTCAAGCGGAATCACTCGCAAATCACAACAAAAAGCTCAAAGAACTCGGCAGGAGCATGACCATTTCACATCCAGAGGCGCCAGTAGGGAAACACCACACGAATGATCTATCTATGCAAGCCTCAACTACAGAAAACCTGCCATATTTGGCACGAGCTTCACTAAACACCTATTATATTCACACGGATGACCCGCTTTCTCCAACTTCACCAGGCTTAGGTCTTAGAGCCAGATTGACTACATTCGATTCGGCTCGTGTTGACCGAATTTCCTCTCCTAAAAACGCAATCACTGAGTATAATAGGCTCATAGGCGGGAGTCTCGAGGACGTGACGCAGCCAATCCTCAGTCCAAAAGCCAAAGCTATCCCCTCGATGGCTGGAAATATTGACGACGATTTGGAGTCTCGAAGGGAGAAATTCGGTACTTACTTCCGAACCAATGAATACTACAAAAACCAACTGAGAATTCTTTCGCCCATTGCGAAAGATAGCACTCGGGAAACTCCTACTGAGAAATCGACTGCTACTAAGGCAGATGATCCACTCAATAGTCATCTTTCTCTCTCAACGGAGCCTAATAGCGCACTTGACAAGAAGAAAAAGATCAGGAAATATCTCTTGGAGCGAGACTATGGCCATTCGAAAAACACTCCAGTTAAAGAGGTCAGCCCACGCAGCGATATAGAAAACTATCGAAGATTATGCAAAGTGCTCAAAATCGATAAGATCGTGAAGGGCGAAGGTGAGTCATTGGGCTCGCTGACCTTCGACGATGAGAATAACCACAAGTCGGCCGGCTCGTTAGGACATGAATTATCACTGATATTCGACGGCTTTAGAAAAGAATCGACTCAAAAGCCCGATAGCTCACAGAATAAGGATACTATAGTCACTACTCCCATTCCCCATGGGCTTACGACGGTTTTGCCACGTCGAACGAAACCGGCAAATAGCAAAGTGCCCCTTCTGGTATCGAGGACGAAATCACCCACAAATTCGGGCCCAGTACTGCCGATTATCACAGGGGTAAAGAGCGCCTCTTCCCTCCATTTAGTAAAGTAACGAAAAATACCATTTTGTTTTCTCAATGGTCGTTTTTGGTTTATTTCACAAATTTTTTTGCAATGAATTTAACCAATTACATATGTCATCAAAGAAATATTGCTCTTTTATGTTATTAGCATTATTATTATTGAACTGCATTATATATATGTAACTGCAGTTCATTTATGTAATGAAGAGAAGTTTATTGATTGATTTTTGAAAAAAAGATCCATTGAGAATATTTATGGGCTTTACCATAATATTTTTTAGAGTAAAACAATAACAAATAGATATGCATATCACTAATCAGTAGATAACATTCTGGGCCAATTCTTTTGAGAATTTATTATATCAGAAATTATAGAAAATTTTCATGCGATCCATACTGAAGCGGTTACTTGAGAAAATTTTGTTCTATCCGTTTGATTTTATAATTATAATCCTCGATTTTCTTTGCATGCGCTTTTAGAGAGTTAAGCCCTTGCTTGCTATACTTGTTTTCTATTTCAGCTCGTACCTAATTTCAAATAAATCCTCTGTGATGAAAAACTCAAAGCTCACGCTATAAGGGTTATATGCAGAGTCCAATTGCTTTGATCTATAAGCGCTTTGCTTCGAAGTTGAAGTGGACATCGGTCCCGAGTTCAACTCTCTATCAAAGGACAACTGCTCCAGTTTAAGCTGCAATTTCTGCTCGTGATGCCTTTTCAGTTTCTCGAAATCTTCCATCCTTTCTAGAGCTCTAAGCTGATCTTTCCTTCGCTCTTCTAGGCGCTTTTGCTCGTCGACAGATCTTTCAAGGAATCCTTTTGCGGTCGCTGTGCTCCCTTTGCCTGAGAGATTTTGAAATGAGATGTTTAGATGAAAAAGAAGGGATGTACCTCGAATGCGTATATTCATTTCTGTTTTTGGAATATCGTGTAATTTACTCTTGGCCAAGTCGATGTTCATTGTGGAGGAAGTCCCTGAGAGCAGCTTTCCTGCTTGAATGAGCCCTGTGCTTCGGTTTTCCATTATTGGAGTCATCGATGACGTTGAATCACGGGATAGAATGTCCTTCATACGATGAGTTTCCCATTTTTGGCCCGTGAGATCCTGAAGGAACATCAATAAATTCATTGAAGCTCGAGTTAACTATTTACGAAATTAAAATTCTTTGGAGAGGTCGGCAGGCTGAAGTTTTTGTTAGTAGAAGTGGCCTTTGACTTGTTATCGGACAGGAGGTTATCCAATTCATCAAATTTGCTATGGGATATAATAAATCTCTGGCATCAACAATTTTGTGTTTACAACTGCGGTGAACGAGTGGAAGAAGGCGTCAGCAGGGCCCCCAAGTTATTTCGCGAATTTAGCCCCTCTGCAAACTCTTTGTAATCAATGTCGGCGGGACCTGCCAATTGATTAATGCTATTTAATTGCGCGCCTTCAACGCTCGTGTTCGCTTTGAATTTCTGAAGCTCCTGCTTCATCGTAAGGTTCTCTATGAGCAGTTTCTCGACTTCCTCGACAGAAATTTGGCTCTGACGAAGCCGATCATTTTCCTCTTTTAAAATAAGCAATTTGTTATGGACCTCTCCGATCGCTGAATTTCCCTGTCTTCTAATCTTGAGAATTTCTCTGAGGTATTCAATCTAAAAGGGAAGGCCATACGGCCATTATCAGCTGTTGTTGTTAGATAGAAATTTTTACTTCTTTTTTCAACTTCTGCACAAGCATGTCGTCGGTAGCTGAAATCTGATTCGGCTTAATTTGTGTAACAATCTTAAAACAATCCCCACAAGATTAATTAATTGTAATTTGTAGTGTTAAGTACATGGCTAGCTCGCTCGGCAAATTTGATCGTGTTGATACTCTCTTCAATGCATTCGCTGATTGTTGTTAAGCGATGTGAATTTTTTTCAAAATGCGTTACATTGTCGGAGATATAGCTGCTATTAAACAAGTCTGCGTGTTTCCTCCCAAACTGTCTTGCAACAGCCTCGTTAATTTCGATTCACGGTAAGGAATTGGGATTTTCGAGCCTGATGACAAATTATGAATGACTTTCCCTATTTAAACAGAAACACGATCTTGTTAGCAAATTTTATTGCTAGATTGCTCACCTAGCGTCGTCAGAGAAAGATTGATTCCTTTGAGCTCCTTCAAATGAGCCATCTCGATTTCTTCTTGTTTTCTCAGTTTCTCAGACCCAGCTAAATCGCAGAGATTTAACTTCGATTTCTAACAAATATCCCATTATAACTCCCCTAACCAACAACTTCGCTAACCTGCAGTCTTCCTTTCTCATCAGCCGCAGTAGATTCGACGGAAAGTTGAAAGATTGTGTGAGATCGGCTGCTTTTCACGTTCTGCGACGTCTGTCTGGTCGCTCGGTTGTTCTCTCCTCTCTGCATCAAACGCAGGCACTCTTCATAATTCATCACGGAATACTCTGTTAACCCTTCCACAAAGATCCCGTCGAATTTATTCTCTCTTATCTGCAGCGGCTGAGCCGTCTTTTTATCCTACATTTTGCAAAACTCAGCGCCGAGGGAAATACTTGCCGCATTACCTGGAAAAGATCGAAGATTTTCTCATTGTAAATCTGCAAAAACGAGCAGTAGACCGTAAACTTCTTGCTCGCGTACTTCTCATCCGCAATATCTTGAAAAAGACTATATATTGTCCTCGGGATAATTCCCGCGTGCTGCTTGTCATTTTCAATATCCTGAACATAGGTCTTCTGAGCCATGTTGCGTTGATTTGTCCTCGAGAACAGACTTTCCCAGTCTGATCCAAACATGGTATGGGTTTTACCTATCAAATAATAACCCATTATAACACTTTTACACTTATCTCGCTATATTACCCGAGCCAGTTTGACCGTAAGCGAAAACCGTCGAGTGGAATCCTTGCAGGACTTGAGGTACTAAGAATTTCATACGATCAAAAACTTGCGATTGGGTTGTTGCCGCGTCGAAAACGTGATCAAATTTCGTTTGGATTATGTCTGTTCTTGTGTTCATAATGACCGTGTTACTCTAGAGAGCAATGAGAAAAGATTAACGCTTGCTGTGAGTTGCAGAGGTGCTACTTCTTTATTTGCGCTGACCGCGACCTCCTTTTGAAATTCTGAAGGAAGAGTCGGTCTGACGCGAATAAAAACCTTTATATTGCAGCTTCTGTCCTGTGGTTTCGTTGGAGACGTGTCTCTATTGGATCCTAAAGTGGTCTTCTCTTTTTTGGATGTACTTTGCATTTTGTTATCTGATCACCTCAATAAAATTAAATCGACTGAAAACTCGTGTGATAACAAAATAAAAAAGTTTTAAAAACTCTAACTTTAAAAATGCGATCCTTATGCTGTATTAACGCCTGCACCGAATAATTGTTTGGAATATACATCCAATATGTTGAAAGCGATCTTTTTGAGTCTCTTCATTAGAAATTCAATAAAGTTGTATGGAATTGGTACCATATCGCTTCAGGTCTAATCTTTAGGTTCGGCTTTAAAGCTTCAATCAAAAAGTGAAGTTTAATTATTAAGAAATTGAACATCTCGATTTGTTTAATTTCATTATAATTGCACCATTGAGATTTAATAGCATATTATTGGATATACAGCTCAAGAAAGCTGGAATATGACTACAAACAAACATTTCTTCTATTTCCAGTCGAACTCCTCTGATGAAAGAAATATAACGATTTAATTTGATTGGGTCGGCACAATGATATGTAGTAAAATAAAGGTACAATACTAGCAATTAAGTAAGAAGTCATAATAAAATTCAGACTATTCTATTCGATGACATCATTCTATGATAATTGCCATAGATAAACTGATATAATCGCTCTCTCATCCCGAGTAGCATCAAGCTTTCCTTTTCATATTTGCTTCGTAATCGTTTTGCACAGAATTGTAATGGAAGAACAAATCCATTGGAGTAGGCCGGATTTTATTCATCTCCTCGACGATTCCATCGGAATATAATTTCTTAATCACATTCCTTTCTTTTAAGCTTTCTTTCAGTGGTTTATTAAGCACAATGATAAACTCCGCCGCCACCCGACCATCAAACTTCTTTAGTTTCCTCAACGAGTCCTCTTGAGGAGCAAAAATCTCTTGTAGGACCCCTAAATCGCTGCGGATACCTGACATCACATTTTCAAATAGTATTGTGCTCATTAATAACCTCCAAGCCTCAGGATCGAATAGACCCTTCGCGCTTTTGATGTTTTGGTATAAAGAGCTCAGCCCGTCAAACGACTCCTTTAGATAGATAAATGCGGCGTATTCAAACAAATCGATTTCGAAATGTTTAGCGTCTTCGTATAGTTTCAGCAATGATACACATCTATTCCTTTCAGCCAGAATCATGTCCACTGCTTCCTTTATCTTAGCATAGTGAGCTTCTGTGAATATGCCCTCTTTCGTAAGAACAATCCAGTCGTTTTGTACTTCTTTCTGGTCTTTCAGCTGTGAAACCGAAATATTCTGAAGCTCTCTTTGCATATCTGAAACCACGAGAGTTTCAGGCGAGCTTCCAGCTTGCTCGAAGATTTTGTAGAGCTCTATACCTAGAACCTTCCTTGAATAATCTCCTGAGAACTCTGCCCCGCCTCCCTGACCGAAGAGAGATTTAAGTAAATCAATTGACTCCGCGAGCAATCCTTCTGTAGGAACGCGAGAGTTGGATTTCCCATTCGATAAGTTTTGGGAAATGACAAGCAGTGTTTCGAAGAGTTCCTTCCAGGAGGCCCTTTTGTACGGATCTTGAGCAAGCATTCGGTTAATGAGTTCAATGGATTCTCTTGAAACCTTCGTATCGGGCGGAATCTCTGCGCCTTTAGTGTGTTTCTGACGAAGTTCGGGGATACTGTCGGCGAGAAAAGGGTGGCTGCCAAAGAGGAATTGGTAAAAGATTATCCCCAAAGCCCAAATATCGACTTTGTTGTTGTAAACATGACTAATGAGCATTTCAGGGGCCATGTTCATAATCGTCCCAGCGAAAGTGCTAGTCATTGGGTCAGACTCCAAAATTTTTGAAAGGCCGAAGTCCGCAACCTTGATTTTTCCCTCATGTTTAAGGATATTTTCGAGTTTGAGGTCCCTGTGAATGATTCTCTTGTCAATGAGCACCTGAAAAGCGTTCAGAATCTGGCAAAGGAATTCTATAGCTTCGACTTCTGTGAGAGCTCCTCTTTCAGCGATATATGCGCTGAGATCTCCTTCGTTGCAGTACTCAAGGACAATGGAAAGGTAATCATCTGTTTGATACGATCCGAAACATTTGACGATATAAGGACTGTCGCAGCTTTCAAGGATTTCCAGTTCGGTCATTAATTTTTTTTGTTTATCTATTTGCTTTGGCCAAGGGATCTTCTTAATCGCGACAATATCGCCGGTGGTGGTGTCTTTTGCTTGGAAGACCTGGCCGAAGCTTCCGTTGCCGATTTCCTTAATGAGCTCGTATTTGCTCATCTCTGAAGGTAAACCACTAGGTTCCATACTTATGAAGTTTATTTTCAACTATTAATTGATTTTGTTCAATACTACTGATCAGCTAGCCGGGAGTAAAAATTCTGATTAAAATTACGAGTCCGGATAGACATCTGCTGGAGCCTATATGATTGGATATTTTATTTAGTACCCTAGAAATGTGTCTCGCTCGAGCGAATGAACCTCTCACGTTATATTAGCAGGCCCTATTCATGAGTTCTACAAGATCTTAGGTCTTTAGGCAAGTATTCTCAGTAATTTGTTTTCAAATTTGATAAGCTAGGATGCTGAACTCCTTAGAATTCTAGTGCTAACTATAGACTTAATTCCTTTGAGTTCTCTCAAAGGAAATAATTCGCGGCCAAACCGCTGAGGAAGAGTTATATTTCTTAATGAGTCAGTTAAATATGTCTGCACTCAATGAATTAATGAAATTAGGAGTTTAATGGGCCTATTACTTAACCTTTCTGTATTGGGAACAGGCAAAAAATGGCATATTCTAAACTTTCAATCACTAATAACTTCCAATACATAAGGTCAAACTCTATATATATTTTATTTTATAAGAAGGATTCTTTGATAGCCAGGAAAATGATGTTTCCTAGCCCAACAGCAAAAATTCTCGATTCCAATCAACGAATTGAACGAGAAACGGAGAACGATCTTATCGTGATGCCGCCAGATGACATGAAGATGAGAATTGATAAAATCGCGAGGAGCACCAGGCAATATGGAACTTCTTTCTTGTCTCTCATCCAACAAACTGAAAGATTCAATCCTGAATTCGATTTCTTGAAAGCTGATAACATTTATCACAGATATTTTAAACGAGAGCTGCAAAACCCGAATGAGTCTCAACCATCTAATTCTTCGAAACTCAAGGAAACAATGATGATCGAGGAATCCCTCTCTTATAAAAACGCAGAAAAATCGGATTTTCGGAAATTGGCTTCAGATTTTGATTATATAGTAGGGCTAAACACTGTCAACTATGTTCAAGAACGCGGTTCTCAAGATGTAATTGATTTTCATTTTGATCGCCTAAAGATATAAAACAAAACCTTAAATGCTTACTTTATTATATATCACTTTCCTCTGTCCTCTGTATTTAGTTGAACCACTACTCACAAAAAATACGTCTTTCTTTCATTTTTAAGTTATCAATCCAATATCTTAGCCATATCACTGTCCGCTGAATTAACTCCATTCCGCGCTTTTATTTTATATATAATCATTCCGGAAATACTTGATTAAATTGAGAAATCTCGAACTAGTTTATTCAAATTTTCATTTATTCTCCTCAAAGGACATTCTTGTGTGGCTTCAAGCCTAACTTTTTCATTCATTCTGACGATGTTCTTACAACATTTAAAGTTTAATCTATGTGAATCTATGACTCATTTGTGTATTGATTTCATTTCTCCATCGAAACTTCATTATCAGAGGATCATCCACCATTTACCTCACCTCATTAATTCTTTCTTCTCTTGTAGAACAACACATAAGCCGCGGAACTCACAATCTCACGGCCTGACGCAGACGAAACACTTGAATCGTTGAAATCGTACCATTTCTCATCGAAATGGTTCTTTCCATAAGCAGTGTAATGACCACCTCCAAGCCCACCATAATGATTCACCACACCATAGAGATCATATATACATCCTCCATTTTCTTTCGAAAGGACGTAATTAGATAGATCAAGCCCTTTGATAGGGAAATCTATCGTGGCCGTGACCTTCTTTGATCCTGTGGAGTAGTAGAACGACCCGATCGAGCTGACTCGAGAAGTTTTAAACCTCTTCAAATGGATAATCAAAATATCAGGAGTCTTCCAAATCTCCATCTTCTTTGTCGCTTGCTTATGTTCCTTGCATTTATTGCAATACCAAGCGTTATCCTTATCAAGCTTTTCTTTCTTCGTGAACAAATTCAAGCAATCTTGCAATGTGTACTCCTTGCTCATACCCTCAGACTGAGAAGTCGCTTCGAGCTCTTTGCAGGCGTTCAGGCCAAGGAATTCCAGTTTAGTTGGCTTCGTGATCTTGATTTCAAGGACCAAGTTCTCAAGGTCGATTTTCTCCTTTGTGATAAACTCGAAGAAGTTAGAATTGTCTCCAGGCAGCATTTTCGATTTCCCAAGCTTTTTCGTTGATTTGCCTTCAAGACGATTGTAATACAAGCGGTATGGCGAGTTCGAATCGTTATGGTCGCTGAACACCTCTTTATACTCTCGAATGAGCCGGTCAATCGAGCGTTCCTCAAGATTTATTGGACTCTTTCGCTCGGATCGCTCGTAGAGGAGGTTGATATGTCTTCGCATTTTATCGTAAACTTTCAAATGGACGTCATTGAGAGTGTTTGTGTTGTCCAGATACAGCAAACGGGTGAATGAGACGACCTTCTCGCTCTCTAAAAAGCCCTTGGGGTCAGCCGATACGTAAGTATGCACCAACAATTTTTTATCGGCCATACGATCTTTTGATAGCTCAGGGATCTCATACGCGAAGGGAATTCCAGCATGTTCCTTCAGATAAGAAGCGTCTGTGTCTTCAGTCGCGATTTCCGTGAGTTTATGGTCTTTGAGAAGCCCGATAACGATATTCCTGGGTTCGGCTTTGGTAATAGCTCCAATTCGCTCCAGGATTTCAGCGTATGATGTAGAGTTGGGGAGGTTGAGCGTGATTTTTGTTGGGGTGACTTTAGGGTCATCAAAGATGAAATACAAAAAGAACTTTGCGTATTCAACTGTCGGGATTGGAAGAGAAAGCATCATGAAAGGGTCGAAAGTGATGGAAATCCGCTTGCAGTCAGGGCAATCCAAGCGAGATTTATACTGTCCGTGCATGAGTTCTTGAATCTTCGAGGAGTTACGCTTCAGATGATTCAACCAGCTTTCCTTAGCAACGATCTCGTCAGGGCGGTCATTAGATTCAATTGTCTCAACGCTGGGCTTGTCTTTAACTCGGTTAAGGTCTTCGTGAAGTCCGTCGAGAAGATAGGACAATAACTCTTGGGAATCTTGCTGTCCGTAGCCATGGAACTAAAATCCGAGAAGAGTTATCAAAGGGAATTTAACTAAAGAGCGGCTACCTGAGAAGCGAATCTTCCGATCACTTTTTTGAAATCCCAGGGCGAAACGGAGGAAGAGGTCCCGAACCACATATCCTTCAGGAGTTCACCATATGCTACTGCAAGCCATCCGCCTAGCAAAAGTAGGAAATAAGTACAGGGGAGCACTATAAAGGCACAAACCTGTCCCGAGAGGATTTTTTGGATTCAGGTCATTGACAAATGAATTATCCAAAAAATACTCGGTCAAATCGTATGTATTGCTCATACACTGAAGGGCTGAGTTCATGAAGCAAGTGTTTCCCAGGTTTTGCAGTCCGGTGAGTCCTTTGCGAGAAGAGCTCTTAAACTGCCTATCAACGCTTATATCAAATTTTCTGATGAGTTCTTTGGCATGGGGGTTTAATTTTGTCGGGCTTGACTGACCCGAGTTTTTCTTTGAGGTGCGGTCTTCTTGCTCAAAGAACCAGACGGAATAACACTGAATCTCGAATAATATCACATCTTCATCACTAATTTCAGCATCCTAAGCGATATTAATAAGGAAATGCCTGAAAATAACCGCTATTAACCTCAATAAGCGTGTCTTCATTTAAGATCTTCCCTGGTAGTCCATTCGGTCTGCTCAAGTCCAACTGATGCACGTAGACTCGAAAATCGCATTGCGGATCAATCTTCCAGAGTCTTTCTGCGTAGGCTCGGCCGCGTGAGTCTTCTAGCGGATAGTATTCCTGATAAATCCGATGTATTTTGTCCATTAGGTCTTTTATAGTTTTCTTGCGGGAAATGTACAACACTTCGTAATTATCGATGTTTTTATTCTGAGTTTTGAGCGGCAGTGGGAAAAACACTAGGTTTATCTACAAATACTCATCAGAGACCCAAAGAACGAAGAAATAAATACTCTCTGGAGCCAGATTTCAACACTAGGAGTGAAATCTCTCTCTGATTTGAAGTACGTGAAGCGAGGTATTGACACTCCACCATACAATTGATTGAAGTACTTCCAAAGCTTCTGGTCAAGCATAAGAAAATCTTTATTCTCAGTTAACCCCAGCTTAATCGGATAGTTGGTGTAGTCCTCTTTCGAGTCAGGATCTACAAGAACGTCGACATCCTCAATAATCGCCGATTGATCTATTGGACCGAGAAAACTAACTGGATGCTGCTCTTCATCCATAAAATCGCGATGGTCTTCTTCCTGACCATTGACTTGACTATATCCGACGTATTGCTTCCATTTCGCGAACCATTCAGTTGAAAGAAGGTACACAGGCTCCCCTTCGCGGTCAGGAATCCTGTTATTTTGGAATAATTGAACCACTGTGCGTGCTTCTTCGCGTTTTTCTTCCGTTGATTTTTCCTAAAGGAGAATTTCTAAGAGGTCGATCAAAGCAATTCCTACTTGTTTTGGTGTAATTGTGTGCGGCAGGCCTTTCATTATATCTCTAATGGTTTTGGTCATATTATCATTTGATCCGACTAACTTTGCAAGATCATCGCAGAGATCTTTGAGCTCACGGCTAGCGTTGGGATCAGTTGGATTTGATAGCGCTTTGCATAAAACTTTCATACAGAGTAGCGAAGCTTTCATTTTCGAGTCTACGTTTTTTTTGGTTTCTAACACCTGAAGCCCTTTCTCCGCGGTAGCAGCAGCCTGGTTGTAATATTGAAGTTTCTTCTGGAAAGCAGCTAATTGCTCGTAATTTTCGGGAATTCCGGGCTCGATTTTCGTTAATTTTTTGAGATAAAGCAGGGCTTTTTCAGGGTGAGTGGTTGCGTACTGGTCTGCTAATCGCTGAACTGTAGCTGCCACGCTATTTTTCTGTTTGGAGCTCTCCATGCTGACCTGACGTTGAAGTTAAATCAAATCAAAGAATAAATTATAGATTTAAATGTAGAAAAAAATATGATATTTAGTACAACATTCAATGTTCTGTTCAGAAAACTCTTGTACAGTAAAATTCTTTTTGTTTACATCAGATTATTTCAATATCCTTTGCATAAATCTCGGGAAGACTGCCTTACTTGTGATGAACAGGGCTTGAGATATTGCTCGCATATATAAACAAATCAAAAATCAGGTCTAGTGGGACTTCACACACAAATAATTTTTCTGGCAGCATCTGAATTAAAATATAAACGTATGTAACTTACTTTCTATATGATCTGCTACTATCAAGTCTGCGACTAAGATTTAGTAAGAATTATAATTGTAGAGACCGTTTTCCACTGTGATTTACAGCAAAAGTAAACTGCCAAATAGAGCAAAGAGATCTTATCAGAATGTCAGACACGAAACCTCATTCTTGTTCGTCAAATCTCGACTTTTTTCATTAATATAATGAAAATTCGATGCTAGATAAGCAACAAATCACTGAAACTTTTAATGATACTCTTAATGATCATCCTTTCATTTGATTTTTTGAACGTTCCACATAAATATGGAAGCTCTATTCAAAGTTAACACTCCTGGAATTGTTCTATTCAGCGCGGGTTTCAGAGCAACAATTTTCGTTAGAAAGTCAGTGTGTCAGATTTATTATATGAATATCATTGTCGTTTGTTATATATACGTAAATTATTAATAACGTTCAAGTCAGAAAGATATTCTAATTTAATTCATAATTAGAGAATCAAGCTTCTTTAAATGCTGTTTGATATCATCAATAGTCAATTCAATACTCTCTAAATCCCTCTCTAAGTTCGCTTTCCGCTTTTTCTCTGCCAATGTTCTACCGTTTTGAGGCATCTTCAGCAATTGGCTCTCAACCTAATTCCCAATGAAGTTAATTTATCAAATTCTACCAAAACACTTACGATTTGTTTCTGCGAACCCAACTCGGTCAACTTCTGCTGAAGCTTTTCGATTTCATCTCGGCGATCTTCATATCGCTGCTGTGAAGGGAAGGTCATATGACTCTTCGGCTGCTGCTGTTTCGAACCCGATTTATTTCCAAGAATTTCTGGAGATCGCCGCCTTTGCATTTCTTTAATATCTTTTGCTGTGATTTCTTTGTTGCTTTGGTATTGACTCCTCAAGTCACTTTCCTTCAAATCCAACGAGCCATACTTCCCTTGATCCAGGAAAGAGTCCTTTGGGCTTCTCCTCAATTCATTGAAACGATTTCCTCGATACGTGGAAGCTTCGTCATAATTTTCTCTTGGAGGAGAATGATTCTTATAATTTGTAGCGTATTCTGTAGGTCTGTCATATGACTCGATAGCGTGCCGATGACCGGGCTTTGAGACTTGCCATTTTAGGATATCTTTTACATGATCTTCATCGTAACTGTTACAATGGTGAGATTATTAGACCGAAAAATGCGAAAAAAGTTACCGATTTCTTCTCGGCATTTCTCTTTGGAATGATTCATTGGTCGGTGCATGAATTTGAATATTCCTCTCAAGAAGCCGTCGACGCTCTTCAGCCAGGTCTTCTTCATCGTGTCTCCTAGCCTCTTGAATAGGCTGAGAGCGGGTGTTGAATTCTAGGCGCTCTTTAATACACAGTTCACAATAGTTCTGAATACTTGCTGTATGAGGGTTGGAAGAAGATAAGCTCTGCTGCAAATCTTTGATTTCTCTGGCGAGATTGTCCAGTCTACTATTTCCCAAACGGAGTAAATTTAAGCTCAAGTCGACAGCAGTTACTGGTCGTTAGAATGTCCGTGCTGGAGGACGTCTAAGTCTCGTCTGGTTTTTTCATATCCTTGGACCATATCTCGATTCATCATGTCAAGTTTCATCTAGTAAGTGTTTACTATAGTGAATTCACTCATAAATTACATAATCTTCCTTGTAGCCCAGTAATGCCTGTTTGAGCTGCTCTTGTTTCGCTGTAACAAACGAATTTAATTTCACATCTTCGTGGTACGCAAGCTCCAGCTCCTAGAAAGCCAAATACGTTCCAACTTCTTTTAAAAAATGTCAATTCACTTTAATTTGGTGTTCTAGCTTCAGTTTCGCATTAGCTAGCTCCCGAATCAAATCTCTAAGAAAATTTTAACGGTCTTGGCTTTAAAGATGATTATGATTATTACTTATGAGCCTCAAGGTCTCTTTTAATATGGCCAAGTTCGTTCACGAGCACCGCTGAAGTTTCTGCAGCAGCGTGTGACCTGCGCTCATCCTTGAGTGGTAGTTTAATTTTTTCTCATTAGTGAATTTATATTACCTCAATATCTTTCGAGATCTGATCCATACTTCTCTTAAAACCAATCAACTAGCGATTTGTCGTTAGAAATAATCATTGAGAGACATAAATTTTACTTCATTCATGTTCTTTTCGTATTTCGTGTGAAGTTCATGGTATCTTTTCTCATGTTCAAGATATTGCTCTAAAAGTGGATGAATTTTGAGGAACTAACCAGTCAAATTACCTTGAAGAATGCCCTCGAGTGTTGTGATTTTCGATCTGAACTGGCTTTCGTTATCTGCGTAAGCATAGATCCTTTTCGCTTGCTCGCTCAACGTCTCGTTCTGGTTTACAATGATATTTTTCATATTTGAGAGATGGAATTCGTAGAAGTTCATCATAAACTGCATATAGTTCTTCAGTTCATCCTGCTGCATTTGGTTTGGTTGTCCTTTATTAAGTTGATTCATGTAGTCCCACGGAGTGCCTAACTGTCCTCCTAATGGAGCTCCTAATTGTGTTCCTGATGGAACTCCGAATTGCGTTCCTGGCTGCGTCTGAGGAAGCGAAGTAAAGGAACTAGGCATATAGTTGCCTGGCCCTACTAGGAACTATTATGAATGCAATATTAATTTAAGTAATTAATCCATAAAATCGCCTGTTACCTGAGAGTTCGTAGGTAGCTCCTGTGAATGAGGCGGAGAAGCACCCCTCTTTTGCTGTCCTCTTAGATCTTTCTCATATGTTGGTTCATTAGCTGCAAAAAAATTTTAATAAATAAAAGGTAGAGGATAGATATCTACAAATTGAATAGGCCCCTCGAGGCTGGTCATTCTCATGCCCTCTTGGCGAGTTGTTCGTTTTTCGAAAAGAGTAAAACTCTTCCTTGGGAGTTGGCTTTGAAGAGTCGAAAGCTTGCGAATTGCTTTGAGGCTGTTGGCCAAGATTATTTTGCTCATCGCTGCTAATTCGAGGAGAAAGTTGCTTTTTCGTAGAATTCTGATTAGGTGTTTGACTTTTGATCTGTCCTGGTTTAGTAGGCGAATGACCCTCTCGATAGTCAGGAGTATTAGAAAACGGATGCTCTTCAGTTGATCTCCTTTTTTCTAGTCGGTTTTGTTGAGGCTGACTCAGTGGAGAAGGGGTTTGCTGCTGAGTTGGCTGAATCGGTTCCTGCTTTGGTGTTTGATTTAGGTTGGTAGTCGAAATAGTTGGTCCTTTAGACGCAGACTGGCTCCGAGCTCGATTAATGTTCTTCGATAGGTCTGGTGGTTGCTCCTTTCCAACAACCTGCTGGTCTTCCAGATTCGAAACTTGTGGATTAGTTTGTTTATTCGAGTCAGGTGGCTGCGTGCCTTTAGGTTCGTCATAAGCAGAGACCTGTGGAGTTCCTACTGTTCTGTCTACGAGCTTGGAAGTACCAGTATCTCTCTGAGGAGGAGATATCGTGGACGCGAGATTAGTCCCGGCGCTTGGGCTGGAAACCTTTGATAGAATTGAAGAATAATACCCGGCTTTTGGCTGGTATGCTTGGCCTGGAGATGATGAATACTGTTGAACCGGTGGTGATTTATAAGAAGGTTGACCTCCGGCAAAATTGGAAGCAGACGCACTCCCTGGAGTTCTTAAGTTCGGATTGGTAATGTTAGCTCCATACTGCTTCGCGCTATTAAGTATATTCGCTATATCCTGCTTAATCGATGCAATATTTTCATCTAACGCCGCAGCTAGAGGCGATGTATGCCTATCATGTCGAGAATACCCTGATACAGGTCTCGAAGGCGATTGATAAGCCAGGTCGGCTCTGTTCAGCATTTGACTTGCGTTCGGACTCACATATCTACTATTGCTCCTGCTTTCTATCCCAGCTACCTTATGCTTCAATTCATCGACATCCTCTCGCAGTTTTTCAACATCATGACGCGTCTCTTCTATCAGCTCCTTCTCAGGAGAGCTCTGACGAACCGGTTTTTCGCCTGATTGTGGATACTTTGGTCTGTTATCGGGTTGCGGCACACCCATCAATGGCGAATTTGAATTAGAATAAGAAACAGCATCTGCCTGTGGGATATTGGACGTGGCTTTTGTGTCCCGAAGAGCGTCAATTGCTTTTATACCATGTGAGTATGCTTCAGCATTAAAGTTCGGGTCCCTTCGGAAAATTTTATCGAGTTTTAAAGGGCTAGGTGTTTCGTCTTTTCTGGTTCTCTCTCCTTGGCTTTCGTATTTAAAATTTTCAGGTTCTCTGCCTCTCGGATAGAGGTTGCTTTGAATTTCGGAGAGTTGAGTTAGCACTTCTGTTCGGAATTCAGGACCGTGTCTGTCAGAATCAGGTCTTTGGGAGCCTTGACCGCTGACAAGCAGGCTGTTTCTTTTTTCTCTGTAGGATGTGATACCGTAGGGTTGAGAAGAAGGATTTGTATGCTCCATTTCAATTTTCGCAATAATTTTTAATCGCGTTTAACGTACGAAATAATATTAATCTTTGAATTAACTAGCAACAGTCTCTAAACTACTCGCACATTTTTCAGTTCAATAGAGACCTGCAAGAAAAATCTTATTCTGATGACAATTTCCATCAAACTGGGACAAAATTCTGCCATTTTCCAGCATAGGAACACGAATATTCAATTTTGAGCTTAGCTGTTAAAAAAAAATTTTGGCTGCTGGGAGCTGATCTGCAGGGTTCCACAAATGATTTTCCTCATCAAATTAGGTTTAGATCATTCAAAGGAGAGTATCACTGATGGTATTAGAGGGAGTATTAATGATTTGAATTTTTCCTCTAGCAACTTAAGAGGTTTTGTAACCGATCTATTGATAAACACTAACTATATCAAAACAAGTTTTTGTGATCGTATACTTCCCATTTTAAGAGTAATAATTTGAGGATTAAGGATCCTTAATACAATTATACACTCCACATCAATAATATGCTCTGAATCAAACAAGTGAAGAGTAAAAGTTGATAACAAAAAGGCATAAATTGGTTATTTCTTATCACCAGCTTTCTGTTTCGCATCAAGTAACGGCTTTATGTTTATAAACGAATTGGAAGTTTTTTTAATGTGTTCATCTATTCAAAAAAACAGCAAACATTAGAAACATGTTCTCAAAAATTTGAGCATTACCCATAAATTGATCAGCTTTAGCGATTCCGACAATAACTCTGGCCTTGTCGATAAGTCTTCTGTTTTTGTTCTCTTTCTCGCTTCTCGCGCACTCGAAATAATGTTGATAGTATTCCAGAGACTTCTTCAAGTCTCCTTGCTGTTGAAACATTTTCGCAAGCTGTCTAGCTGCATCGGCCTAACATTGACGCGATTTTTTTATCATTGAACAGACACACATCTAAAGCGTTACTTGATAATTGAGTTTTTTGTTATCCTTAGATAAATGCCAATATTGCTCTAAATATTGATGTGCCTCAGCCGTTCTGCCAAGCTGCATGTAAGTCTTCGCTAGGGACGCATTGGCTTCGATCTCGCTAATCTTGTTTTTCTGAGTGAGGAAAAAGAGAGTTAATATGCTGGTATGTTGATATAAAGAAATCTGATACCTCGTCAGCTTTCTTAGCAAGTTCGAGGTCTCTGAGCTGGTATTTCAGAGCTCGTTCATAGTCTCCTCTCTCAAGGTATAAGTTACCAATTTTATGGCAGATTTCTCCTTCGCCCTTTGCGTCATTTGCAGTCACAGCCGCCTAAAATTGCATATTAGCCATTCCCTCAGAGAAGTGTATGGTCTATCTACATCAAGACACTTGTCCAAATACACCAAAGCAGACGTTTCAGCATCTTTATCTTTGCTCTTGAGGAAAGAATTCGCCATTTGTTTATAAATCTCAACGAGCGAGCGGGAAACTTCTCGCGCAAGGGCAAAAAGGTCGTTTTCTTTCGCCTGTGCGATTCGCACGATCAGATAAAGCAAATCATTTCCAAGAAACATACTTTCAATAGTGCAAACTCATTGGATTGAATAGCCTTATCAAGACGATCTAATCGGTAATAACATCGACCGAGCCCCATTGTCGCTTTAGATTCCCATGTAAAATTCTTAAAGAAACCAGAATAAGCGCTCTTGTTAGAATTATAAGGGATACAGAAGATTCTTTGGCCAATCTCATGCATTTTCTGTAGAAATAAGCAGCTGCTTGGATTTGATCCTCTTCAAGGAATTTTTCTGCCAACTGACTGTAGTTCACGATCGCTTGGCCTTTATCCGGATATCTTAAAAGGCATTAATTCGAGAATATATCTCATGAAAGAAACCTCGCGTTCTCTTCGGCTATAATCAAGGCTTTTTTCAACTCAAGTAGTGTATCTGGGGCATCACTGAATCTCTTTCGCGGTCTCTTATTATTCTCCAGCTCTTCCAAGTATTTGGCAGACGGTTCAATGATGATCGGCAATGTATCGCTCACGAGGTAATAGAAGTCGATATACGATTGAACAAATCCTTCCTCTGTTTTTCAAAAATAACATGTTGTGTCCCGAATTCGCAGGTAATTACTTAAGAGGTTCATTGATACGGTTTGAGGTGTAACGACTGTGTCGAAAGGATTATTGAAGTTATCTTTTTGCGGTCCGGAGTCAGCTTCCTAATAATTGACGGACGATAAGGGTTTTGGTAGTTCAGGAGAGGAGCTCACTTTAACTTGAACTTGAGGTCCACCGGCTGCGGGTTTCTAACAATGAATCAAAGAATTTGATGGGGTTGTATGCGATTGATATGAGTATACCTTGATAATTGACCTCGCTGGCTTAAGAGTGCCTCCTAATCCTCTACCGGCAGTTTGAGCTACCTCATCCAAAGCTTTCTTATTTGGAATTTGAACTGGTTTGAAGACTCTGGACATGTTCTTCCTCTTGTTTTATTAAACTAAACAAAATTAATTTCAGTTTTGCTTTTTGTTATTCTACTGTTTTAACTTAGTTATCTCATGACTTGATAGATTTGAAAAAGTATCCATCAGTCAGAATAAGTCAGAATATTATTGATTTAGAGGTTTCTTAAGAAAATATGCTATGGAATCATTTGTTAAGAGAACTTTTTGACACAGAACAAGACGTTACCTAAACTTTCAAGTGAAATCATTATTTTATTCATGCAATTTAGTTCTCTTGGCAATAAGAACTATTGAAACTAATAAAGCCGCATGGAAAAGCTCATGGCAATTCAAGGCTGAACTCAACCTGTTCAAGAATCAGGACTAAATGTGTATGGCAAATGATTGTGAGTATTGATATAGAAGATTTTCTCAGAGCTCTCTAATCCCATCAACACAATATACAAAACTTGAGCTTTCACCGCAATGAATTTCATCATAAATCAATTAGTATCATTTATATTTGAAAATCAGGCAAAAATACTAATGAAGCAAATACTTCCAACAGTCCTACCACAATATTTATAGAAAAAATTAGTTAAAAATTCAAAAAATTTCCAATCGCATGTCTCAAGGTCGCATTGAGCATGCACGCTGCTTCACCAATCTCAGTTTCTCGAGAGACGGACTAAAAGTATTGGTGGGTGTTTCACAATCAAAGTCGTTATCGCCCTTCGAGTCCTGAGTTGATGTGGTATTCTTAGCAGAATTCAAACTCATAGTCTCTGAAATTTCCAGCGTCAGAGCTTTTGTTATTACCCTTTTCGGCCTCTTGACATTGGAAACTCGATCAGGAAAAAAAGCTGTGTCCAAAGTGCTAAGAGTTGGTTGCACTTCTGAGGTTAGACCACCAAACTGAGCTGTCTTGCCCTCATACATGAAAGATCCATTTTCTTGCGTATACTCTACAAACCTTCGCTGCAAACTCTCTCCCTTGGTTCTACCGACCTGAGGAAAAGCATTAGAGTCCTCCTCTCATGATTCTTATTACATTTTTTTCAGGGAAAGTCTCTTGAAGGAACGAAGTCAGATCATAGAGTGCGAGATCTGAATTATCTCCTTTGAAAGCGTTTATATTGAGAACATTTGGTAATTGTAATGGGAATTGCTCGATTTTCTCCTGCGACTATAGAGTTTATATAAGCACAAAGGTTTCAATGCTTGTGACTACTGTGACAGGTATGATTTGGCTGAGAGACGGGACGGTTTCTATTAAATCTTTGCTTTCTTCATTTGCAAATTCTTGCGCTTTTTCGCATAAATAAACCGCATAAATTAACTCCAAAACAGTCTCTTCTTTTAGTACATCTATCACAGTCTAAATAAGAGCGCAAAAGAATAGTTGAGCATGATTAGCAACATGAAAATTTCGTATTACTTCTGGAGATAAGTGACTTAGAACGACGATTTTATAGTTTTTAGACGCGCTCTCAAAAAAATTGGTGAATCCAGGACGTTTGGTTACCAATTGCTGCTTTTTAATGCCTGGACTCTTCAAAATAATTAGACAAAGTCATCCTTTTCTCTCTACCTCTAGCATTGAGCCGGTTTGATTTTGCACCTTCACGAGAACCTCTTCAAAGAGGACTATTAGCCAGTTGTCAGTCTAATCCAATCTTAGAAAAGCCAATGAAATGATTATAACATCTTCTGAGAGATTTCCCTCTGAGCCATTAGCACCTTTTGGCTTAGATTCGTAAACGCATTTCCAATTGTTCGTTTCTGCCAAAAGGTCAATGCTGGTGGACTTCCTTTGATTAAATCTATCGACAAATCAGTTGCTAAGTGCAATGGTTTCCGTAAATACCTTGGGGTTTCTACTGTGCTGGTTCTTCTCATGTTTACGCTTATTTAATTATTGTAAATTAACCTAAAACCTTCTGGATTCGAGTAGTTATAGACAACGCAGATTTTTATGCAGTGCAATTTAATTGAATTGGGAATAGACCACTCAAATTAATTGGCCAATTATAAATTACCTCAAAAATGTTTTTTCTAAATAATCTGGACGTATAAAATTTTGTCTTTAGGGGCTGCTTACAAAATGAATTGCAGCTTCGGGTTATATCGACTCGTCAGAGTGAGTAAACTGAACCAGATGTTGAGTTTGGAAATTGGACGAGCAATTAGAAGTCAGGATTCCTTTTATGATTCTTTCAAAGGGATCTGAATTAAATTTTGGATGGAAATTTTAATGAAGGTTTTATTATCTTGAATCAATTTCTGCTGTCCTAATAAAGCTTGGATCAAAATTAATGAATTGGTTAGAACAGAATTAAGAAAAAGGATGTTAAGGAGGTATCTTAAACACAAATTGGCATCTTACTGTGTCGGCGAAGAGTTCGTTTGCATGAGAGTAAGCCATTCGCCGAAGAAAATCTGTTATTATTCCTACAAAATCGATTTGAGCTTGAATTCGACGAAAAATGGCTCTTTTCGGAGAATTTGTTTGCTCATAAGGCTCACAAGGACAAAAACTCGGAGGCATTTTGATATCATATAAAAGCTGTTTTAGAACATTCATAAATTGAGAATAGTCGGCTTTACCAGCGATAATGTAGTGTAATGGTCAGAAGGAACCATTTTTTTGACTCTTTTTTCCAGCGAATCAGTTTGAGAAAGAAATTTCGTTGATTTTCAGGGGTCAACATTTGTTTTTAACTTTCGGTCATCAAGGACAGAAAATCACATTATATGATCGAACTACAGTAGCAGAATACAACCTGATGAAATACCCCAAAAAAATATTGGCATTCAAAACTGCTGTTCTGCTACTTTTACAAATGTGAAGGGGTATCCTGAGAATTTAAATATGCATGAAGAGGACAAGAAGAAGAGCTGACATCAGGCGTAGTATTCGTTCAGTGATTTAGTTACTGGGTTTTTGCTTTATTATTTCAGTTTTATGAAGCCAGATCTCTTTACCACCTAAAGCTTCAGACTTATTCCTCAACGAACATAAATCACGCTTTGGTGCAAGAAGGCCAAGCAATCTCAAAAAAGAATTTCCTAACTTTCAATTAATTCGAATTGGATCTATTATTATTCCAAATTAGAAAGTCAAAAGATGCTTTTTATAATTCTTGAAAATTTTCATTTCAGCCTCGTTCGAATGTTTTTATAAGCGTAGACGTGAGAGTCTATGAAACCTTACATGTAATGCAGACAAGATCTACCAGAAAACTTAGCGTGACTAGGATTCTAAACTAATTATTATGTTTTAAGGTACTTAACCCGCTTAACCTTGTAAAATTCAAGGTTATTGTATATGAGTTACGAAGAAGCAGCAGCTTCATCCAACTTTCCTTTTCTCTCACCTTGTGTATTACTTACACCAAGTTGAAATACCCATGATAGTAGATTTATAGATATATATATATCTTGCAGTTGGATTTGTTTTCGTGAGGGGTTGAGCCTGAGTTTTTAATTGCGAATTGGTTAAACTGAATCCAGTTGAGAAACTAATCAAACGATTCGCGAATTCACCAATTTCAGGTTCGATTGCTGTTCACCAAATTACGAAGACAAGTATTCTATGCGTAACAATAACGATGGATTTGGACTCCTATAAGAAATATAAATCAAAATGGCACATAATAACCTTCGTATCACCTCCATACTTGATTATTAATATCAGATTGATGCGATGAACTCCATGATGCATGCTATAGAAGGGGTGAAATCAGAAGGCAGCAACAGATCTACTATCATGAGCTTCATGGTGACTTTTTGCCTCAAATAAGTGAGCAAACCTTAATCTTTTATAAATATGCAACTTATTTATGTATTGATAAGTAAGCACATACTATGAACGGCAGCCTTTCCTTGCATTCCGAAGTGCAGCTTCCAAGATAAATCACGACTCTCTGCCCTGTTTAGTTGTTGTGAGTGCTTCCAGAATTTGGAATCGGAATTAACGAGTTAGATTAATATACCCTCTCCGATTGTTTCTGAGAAGCAAGGACGATGAAAATTTTTCGACACGATTAAATAATTTGTTAATCTGTGGAGGAAATCGCTCAAATAGCAAAATAAATTCATTGACCGAATAATTTACCGAAATAAAAGCACTTTATGGTTATTAAAGAGTTCTTACAACTTATCAGATTATTCCAAACTTCTCATAGTTCGTAATAGAACTATCTGTTTGTATTTCTAATATTTCTACTGAAAGATTTAATGAGATGCTGGTGACGTAATTAGCTCTACAAATACTCTTAAATCTCTGCAAGCGTATCCAAATACCTTTTGAAAGAAGACTATTTTTGATTTCTTATTTACCATATGAGAGAGAATGGCTCTTCTAACGATCTCTTAGAGATCCTCAACCTTCTTTTTGGCCCGTGACATGTCACAAGACGCTGACCAGTATCGTCATCTAATTTGATTATTATTATATTTTTCGGACCAAATTCAACGAATGATTATCAAATTGATTTACTATTGATTCCGAAGTTCTCAAAAAAGACGCATAAATAATTTAGAAATCAGCTAAAGCCAAAATATAGATTTCAAGTGCCAGTACATCAAACAAATTCTCTCACTATGAAGTCAAACCAGTTCTTGTAACCTCCTTCTTTCTGAAAAGAAGTGATATAGTCTCTAGACAAGTCCCAAATGAAAGGCATGGCATGATGAAAGATTCCTCGTCTTGTACTACGAAACATGGCGAAGTATGAGCTCTTATTTGAAGCATCTAACCAGTTTTCATAGAGAGCTATCTTGATAGTATTTTTTGAGGAGGTCCTTGTTCAATTGCAATGGGACAAGTCTACCGAACGCAAGGTAACAGCTTCTTGATTAATTTCTTTAACGATATTCTTCTCTAGGATAAAGACGATCTCCCGCACGCGACTGTGTTCAAACGCCCCGGTTTCATGAATTTTTTTGAAACACTTTCCCAAATCTACAAAATCGTTATTTTTTCTCACTTAAAACCCAAGGTAAATTTGCCCATTTAATCAGACCGATTAACTTTCGCCACAAGGTTGTCTCCAAATATTTGCTGGATAGAAAAGTTCTGCATTACGTTCACTCAGTATTTTTCAACGAAAAACCTAAAGATGAAGAGAGAAAAACTATGGAGGGTACGTTTTGGGAAAAAATAGACGCTCTTCTAGATAATACCGTCTTTGTGACAGTAACGATCATGGGTTTAACCAAAATAATAATTGAAAATAAAATTAGTCAAGGAAACAGGCTTCGAGGTTCCCTTTGCTCGTTTCAAACTTAATAAGCTTGGAGAGTTTCAAAGGAGACCCATCCGATCAAACACTGTATGAATTAGCTGAGTTTCTACAAGTCGATCGTGAGCTTGCAACACAGGTAAACCGCTTGCTCTCTTTCATTCATTAATAATACCTGTAGTTGTTCCAGAAACCTAAATGTTTTGGAATACAAGAGAGATTTTTTGAATTTCTTCAAAGCAGATACAAATCAAATCTGCAAACGCCGCGGTTCTCATGCCCAGAAACAAGCATGTCTCTTAGCACTGAGAAGACCTCTAGTGAGAAACATTCGCTGCCAGGACTCCTTTCTGAAAGTATATCAAGCGAACCAAGAAAAGATAACCTGACTTCGAGCAGTGTGTGTGGTCGCTTACAGTTAGCGACGAATATTGTGGAGGAACCACTTGATTCTGAATGCTCGACTCCGACGAATGTGTTTAACCCTTCAGTTTCTAAACTTCGAAAGGAGATAATAAAAGTCTCAATAGCAAGCTCACAGCAATAATATTTTATTGAGCAAGGAGCTTATGTAGATATGCAAATATATTTATGTTAAAAAGAGTTTTCGTATTTTCTTTGCCGATTTTATGATATTTAACAGCAAAGCAAATCAACATTGAACTCTTACACCTTATTTATTCTTATATCAAACAATATCTGATCTTGGATCTTATTTTGTAATTTTGCAAAGCAACGAAACCCCCTAACAGGAGAGTTATCTCATAATAGATGGTTATGAGGCACTTTTATCATAAAAAAGTCAAACTTGTGTGTAGCAACCCTAGAGGTGAAATCACTTCCTCAAGGTGAGCTGCGACACTTTTTGAGTGCATTTTCAGTTAATATTATCGTTTCTCTTTCACACAAATTAGATCGAACTACAATATTGGAAAGAACTGACAGAAGGTAGAACACAACAAATTCATGTTGATTTGGCTATGACGCTTTTGAAGTCAATGGTGTATTCTTAACAAAAAAGCCAATTGCAATAACTATAATCAAACTTGTGCAATTCACAGAAGCTGGACGGTGTTTCAGAGAATAGAATGCAATGTATATTTATGCTGCAGAAAAGGGACTGCGGAATCTCGATATAATTAATCGGAAAGTTAAGTGGAAAGCTGAGTACTAAACGGATGGACTGCAAATAAATGTTAAATATACAATTTGGATTCTAGATCTTGTTCCAGAACATCGAATCAGTCATCGAACTTCGTAGTCTTATTATGAGGCGATTTAAAGACCTAGCCGATATTTGACGAGAGATGTGGTAAGGCTCTCGAGAAATAAACTGAATCTCTAAAGTATCTAAGTTGTTAGGATTGATGGAGTCTGGTATTTTCTAGCAGATTTTTACTGCAAAGACCAAGGCTGTTGGCTAACTGCAAAGTTCAAAAGGCTCAATCGTGCTCATAAAAATGAAAGGTTCCTGAATCTATGTGAGTAGACCCTTCTTCCTAACTTCATAAAATTAATTGGTTATCCAGAGTTTAGAATTTAGATGAAAAATTGAGGTAAATTTTTCTCAATGTTTATCAATTCATTAGGAATTATTTAATGTTCTCGAACATACGAAGAAAAATACCTTTTTCCTCGAAAATTAAAAGGAACAATTAGGAATTCGGAATAATAAATGAATTTTACGAAGTTATGAAGGCAAACACAGACCTCAAATCCATGTAACTCTCTACCCTTCCCAGAAATATTAAAGTAACGAATTATTTGATAATAGCGCGATCCTGAAAGGAAGACCCAGTACCATTTCAGAGTTTTCACTCATTCCCTTTGATGTAAACTCATTAAAAGGAATCGTCTCATACTCTTCATAGGGAAGCAGCATTGTAGTATTTTTCGAAGAAGTTATTGTCGAGCTGCGAGGCAACAATATTGGTGCGAGCAAAGTAAGTCAGTACAAAACGCACACTCATTCCAAGGATTTAAAAAATAGGGGTGTTTCTCCCAAACATGTGTTGTAGAACGTCCTGGGTTCACCAATTTCTTTGAAAAGCTTTCTCAAAGCTATCGCATAATGATATTTTCGGCCATTAGCTCAGATGTAAATTCTCTCGATCCTTTGTCAACTAACAAGAATATTTTACCCCTAAAAAGTTCGTTATCAAATATCTTCAGAAAGCTGGAGTCCTGAGATTTGTTCATTCTGTCTTTTCCAATAGCAACCTGAAAGACGAAAAATCCCAATTCTTTGAAAAAGATTTCTGGGAAACGCAAGGCCTATCTTTTGAGCGCATATTGTTTGTGATTGTAATTCACTCTTTCTTGCTAATATAACTCGTTGCATAAAATTAGTCCAGGAACCAGAGTACGTTCTTTCCTTTGGCATCGATTAACTTTATAATACTGGATGCTTACGAAGGGGATCAATCAGATCGGTTTCTTTTCGAGTTATTGGAGGCTTTGCAATCAAATAGAACCTGCGCTGCTAAAATGAGCAATCTGTTAGAGGAAACGTTCGCATCACAAAAAGAGAGAAATTCGGATTTTGTCTCTACAAATGACGCTTCTCAACTCTCGGATCCTCCAACACCTCGTTTCGGAAGCACTGAGCCCAAAACTCACGGTTGGACTGATACTTATCAGGTACCAGCGTCAGTCTTGGAGCGGACAAAGATATTTAATTTAGAAATAAGTGTTTTGTCGGGTACTGAAATGTGGGAATCGAGACAGGATCTTACAAACTTAGAAACATCAGCAGATGGAAGACCTGAGGAGTTGATGAAAGAGCCGCTCGATTCTGAATGTCTTACCCCAACATACTCATTCAATCCTTCTATTCTGAAGCTCCGCGATCGAAAATCATCAAAATGATATTTTACATACTAAAATTGTTGCTTAGTAACAAAATTACTATTTAACCATGTAACTTTATAATTTCATGATATTAATTTTTCTAAATTTATAAAGTTTGTAGAGGACGCCCTATCATACCTCTCATTGATAGGTGTAGAGCGATCCGTCTTCAACAAGCAAGAGAATTTCAAAGACAATATTATTAATCAACAGATCCCATAATTCACAAAAAAAGTATTCAATTTACCTTGAAGATTTACATTTATAATTCATGCACAATTAAAAAAAAAATAATTAAATAAATAAAAAATAGCTTAAGACGAGCTGAGTCATGTGATTAACCCATAAAAATCAGTACCGATGGCTTGGTCTAAAGTTTTTATAATTAAACAATTCACCAATTAGTGTTACAATACAGCGATTTTCTACAAAGATATTTAAAAAGTTGCGTTTCTATAAAACCTCAATTTTTTCACCGACGGAGCGAATTGACGGGTGGGTGTCAAAGAGCCAGACTGCTCATTTGAATCCGAAGTGTCTGTTGATACCCGTGTTTCATCCATCTGTGATATCAGATTTTTCGGCTCTCTTGAATTCTCAGCTCGTCGCATTCCTTTCATGCTGCTCGAATCCAACGAAAGATTTATCGACAATTTGGATCCTATGTCGATAAATCTTGCTGTCGAGTCACCGAGAAGACTTGGATTATTTTCAATGACGTAATTATCAAATCGATTCTGCAGACAATCAAATTCATCCAGACTCTACAAAGAAGAAGGAGAATAAGTTTAGAAAAGGTGAATTGATTTACACTTGCTTTGATTGATGAATCAATCTTGAGAAACGAGCAAAGGTCAAGCAGAACTCTGTCTAAACCATTTCCTTGGTATGAGCGGACTTTCAGCGAATTTGACACTTGAAAAGGCAATGATTCACTCTTTTCTAGTGACTAAAGGCCTCAAATACTGTTCACTATTGCCAGATTTACTGTGATGAATATAGTCTGATTGATATTCAGTGAGACTTCATTCCAGATTTTATTCTCTTCTTTCTTGTCAGTCTTATGTCGACTAAGGCTACAAACTACTTGGACGAGATCGAAAATCCTTTCTGCTTCCAAAAAGTGTTTCGAAATCTAAGAAAATAGGGATTTTCATTTATCTAGAAAGGTAAGAAGGTAGGTACTTGAGGCGAGATAGCAGTATAGACTATAATTTTGTATTGTTTGGAAAGTGTTTCGAAAAAGGGTTTGAATCCAGGACGAATATTTACCAATTTCCCTTCCACCCATTGATCCTATAAAGGAGAGGTTATTCTCAGAATTCAATGATTAGTCTAACTTTTTCTTCTCGTTCTAAGTTGCCAGGGCGGACTTTGGCAAGAACTTCTTCGAAGTGGACAATCAAGTACTTATCTCTCTAGATGGATGAAGAAACACATTAGACGGAATTATTTCGTGTTTGCAACTCTCACCTCAGGTGGCAGGTCATCTCGCGTTTCGTTGGTTCTCTTTCCCTGATATTTATCCGGGTTAGCTTTGATCTCAGGTACATTACTCGAAACAAACCTGCGACAGAAGGACATAAGAAAATAACATGAAAATGAATTACCGAGGGGTTTCAACTATTCTGTTTGCCATCATGCTTCTACGACTTTTGAGATAAAGTTTTGAATTTTGATTATAGATATCGAAGCGCTATTAATATGAAGACTTTTCAGCAGCAAATTCAATCCAGAAATTTAAAAACGTAATTTTATTAAATATTAGTTCTGAAGAACCGACAAATTGGATTTTCTTTCAGCTTCCACATCAAAAATCAGTAAATACCAGGTAGCCTTGGATAAAATGCGTTTTTTTAATATTTGCTAGTGAGGAAGCTCATTTATTGTATAGAAAACGCTTTACGAGCATGCTCATCCTTCCAGAGAAAAAATTCAGTTTCCGGGCTTAAAATTCAAGGAACTGATGCTTTTGAATTTTAGTTCCAGGATCTTTTTGGAATCATAAAACTTGCTTCCATTGTTCCAAATAATTCTCAGATTTTATCCCGAATCTGATTCCGAACCAAGAAATTTATTTAACTCAAGATACTGGACTCGCAAACTTCTTTATTCTGTTTTTTTCGTCTTGAAATACTAATTCTATCAATTAATACGGTATTTTTCCAGTGAAGTCAGAAACTCTTTGATTTGAGTGAATGATATCTGACTCAAAAGTTTGAAATCTTTTGGGAAACCAATATGCCTAAAAACATTGAATAATGAGAATGGTTGGTATGAGATTAGAGTCTATCTCACTAAAGAGAGGCTTATTTGTGCTTGTGCTCTGAATTACTCTTGGTTGTTATGATGGAGCAAAGAGGATAGCACAAAAGCATCAAATTAAAGCAAATTCTGTGTCAGGCCCAATCTAAGGCTTTACCCTCTTGTGGTAGTTCAAAGTGAGCGAATTGTGAGCAAAAACCCAAGCCAATGCTTAAATTATTCTATAATCTTCTTAGAATCATCCCTCACATTTTTCTTTTTTCTACAATAAAAATTAATAAAGTAATTTGCTTGAGCCATCTTAATTATTTGCGGTAATTCAAAACGACTACATGGCAAGATGTTGAAGCAGAACTTCAATGGTGGGCACGAATCCCAACAGCTGAGGGGCGATGTTTCTATAATTTGGCTAATAAGGAGCAGATCAACGCATTGCTAAATACAATCCGATGCTTGTATGAAATATAGATTGCTTGATCTCAAAGAAGAGCAAAACATATGTATATTGAGAGGATCATTTACATGAGCACTAGTCGTAGCATCAATTAACAATCGCCAGGCTTCCAAAAAGAGTCGAACTTCATTGATAAGTCTTCATATAGTATGTATATTTCTTTGGAAGTAGTATAACACAATACCAAACCATGAAACTTTTCAAATGATCCATATTTAACAGGTTCTAACAACAAAAGTGCGAGAGATCACATTCCAACTTTAATCCTTCATTCAAGGAATTTACGGATGATCTTTCTTCATTTTCTACATGTATTAATACTGAGCTAAAGATGTATTACATTGCTTAGGCCCAGAAGGCATGGGACATTGAATAAGCAGTATGACGAATTTTTGACCCAACCCTTTCGGATAATACTTCCGAGATTCGTTTTCTTCTTTTTTTCTGCTCTTCTTCTGTCTAAAAGAATTTCGATTAAATAAATCTGCATACTCTTCAGCAAGCGACTTTTATTCCTCCAATGTTTTCTAGCTTATATATATATGTTCTCATTAAAATCTCAAGGAGCCTTCCTGTATTATGTACTGTTACTTTTTTATTTACCTCACACTGTTATCCATGAAATGATGCATTAGTATCATAATTAATATTAACGCAACAATGAATACATTAAGAACCATCCAGGCTCGTCACATTGTGACTCTTGCTTAAAGAATGAGGATTTTAGTTAATTAATCATCAAAAAAATTATGCAATTCTTGAAAAAAATTGCTGTTTCTTGTTGAGATGACTACATCGTTGAATTTTTATGATATCTCAGTTTTTTCACCGATGGAGCAAATTGAAGGGTAGGCGTCGAGCAATCAGATTGTTCTTTTGAACCTGAGCTCTCTGTTGATTCCCGTACTTCAACAATCTCCGATAATAGGGCTTTCGACCTGTCTGGAACACCAACCTGTTGAGTTCGTTTAGCATTTACAGACAGCAGCTTTCCTTGAAATGCCGGAGTCAGCGCTTTGTATGTGCTCATGCGGAAATCCAAATCGTTATTCGAATCAACTGTTGGGCTCATAGACGATTTTGACTCTAGATTAAGAAAATAGGCTGTTTGCTCTTCAAAAAGAATGAAATTGTTTTCATTGTTTTGAACCGAGGTGCGAATATCATCAAAATCCGCAGTCAAGCATCTATCTTTCTATCCGTGGGAAAATATATGAGACGGAAATATCTCGACAATGATTTTCTGACCTCAGTCGGTAGGTTATCCTTAGAGACAAAGCTAGCATTAAGCCCTGACTCGTATTTTCCCTCTAACTGATACTTGCCCGAGTCTTCTTTGATATCAAATAAATTGCTTGAAATGAACCTGTGACAGGAACGAATTAAGGCAACGAATTGTATAATGACTTACCGAGGTGTTTCAAATGTATTATTCGAAATCATCTTTCTGCCACTCTTAGAAGGCTACAGAATTTTGTAGTTTTGATTATAAGAATACAATAGAATATTCAGGCTGATCGGAGTCAATTTAAATCCAAAGAATATAAAAAAATTAAAGGTGTTTATGAATCCTAGCTGCAAAATTTTCAATTCTGAACAAAGGATATGCTGTTTCTCACAAGTAAATTCATTTACTTGTCGTACAAACAATTTTCTGTACAGCTCCTTGAGGAAAATGTTTCATTTCTTATCCAAAAATAAAGGAGGATATTCATTCCTTTTTGGTTCTGGAAATTCAGAAATTTAGAACCAAAACGATCTATTCTATGTTTCAAAAAAATTCTCAGGAAGCGAGCTAAAATCGCTTTGATTTAAATATAATAATTCGCAAACCGGAGAATTAATTTATTCTAAGGAGCAAGCCTTGTAAGCACCTCTGTTGAGATTTACCTACGTTTTTGAATTCAAGGTTAATTCTCTTGTTTAATGTGGGAAGTGGGGTTATAGGCTGTAGCACGAATGCGTGTGACGTCTTTCTCTTTGAAACGAAGCGTTGCCCACAATAAGTTTTGAGATTTTTTTCTGAATTCCCAGTTCGTGAAAACTTTTCCTATTAATAAGACAGTATGATCGGGTTTCTTTAAGAGGACTGAGTTGCTGTCACAACTGACAACAATCATTTTCGATAAATTTATCTCTCCCAATAAATGTCACGAATTACTTATGATTCTGGAGGGATGCTAAGAACCCAAACAGCGAAAAGTTTATCCCTCTAAGCAATGGACTTAGAGAAAGCCTGTATTTTATGAAATAGCGCATGTTCGAGAACTAACTCTAGCGATGAAACAAATATAATATTTCGGCTATTCTTAACCAAAGAAAAAGGAATAAATATTATTTTATTCTTTGCTTCCTAAATAATTCATATCACGGAATTTGATTAAATTATTGAGGCACCGGAGTTCCAACACAATCCTCTTTGAATGAAAAAAGTTGTAACTAGGTTCGATAAGCGACATCGATTACAGCAAATACTTCTTCTTAAAAAGTTTGTCAGAGCCTAATGAATGAGAATTTCGAAATAAGTCATTGTCTCTCCCTGTGTTCGGTCTTGATTTGTCTGAAAATATTTTCAAGCACTCACCTTGGGCATAATTAGTTCGTCTGAAAGACACAAATAAGCTTTTGAGGTTGTTCTCAAAGAATTATAAAGATGTATCTACTTTTTAGAGCTCTGCTCTCACTTAACGCCGATTTTGCCGAAGGGTAGGTGTGGCAGAGATTAAATTCTCTGATTTTTTGCTCTTTTATTTGAGAAACTGGCAGTTCCAGTCGATCACCCACGAAATTTATTTGCACTTCGAGAAATTTTACATAATTTTCATTTTTTATGTTGTTTCATGCAATTATTCATCAATAATATATAATTAACTCAAGTCCAAAGGACGACTAGTCATTGAAATTACACGATTTGCTTATAAACAATATAACTACAAGGTTGTCTACAAAGTCGAGTTTCTATAAAATCTCAATTTTTTAACTGAAGGAGCGAACTGAAGAGTCGGCGTCTGACATTCAGATTCTTCTTTTGAACCTGAGCTATCTGTCGATTCCCGTACTTCATCAATCTCCAATAGTCGGTCTTTTCGTCTTTCTGAAATATCATTCTGTCTAATTTCTTTGGCACTTAAAGAGGGCAGCTTTCCTTGAAAAGTAGCACGAGATATTGCATTGTAGTTGCTCATGTGAAAATCCAATTCGTTACTCGAATCAAACGACAGATTCACAGACGATTTGGTGTCTAGATTGATAAAGTAGGCCGTTGGCTCCTCAAGAAGGATTGGGTTATTTTCATTGATGTCATTATCTAATCTGAATTGGATCACTCGAAGGTCATCACGGCTCTACAAGGAAAATAGAATAGGTTCAGCTCAAGTTATTCAGAAATTAGTGCTTACTTTACGAGAGGTATCACAATTCAGCAATGAACAAAGCTCAAAGAGAACTCTATCCGAATCATCCCCTTGGTATGGAACGATGTTCAACATATTTGAAGCTTGAAAAGGCAATGATTTGCTCCTTTCCTTAGACTAACTCTGTTAAAACTGCCGTAATAGCAAACGAAATTACTGTTAAGAATATTGTTTGGTTTAGGTTGGCTGCAATATCGTTCCATATTTTATTTTCTATATTTCTGTCTGCTCTTTGTCGATAAAAGGCATAAATCATATCCAAAGCACCTTCTCCTTTTATAATGCTTTTGGGAATCTAAGAAAACAATAATTTCTATAGAGTTCAAGACCAAAAACTTACTTCAGATGCATTACTAAAGATTATAATTTTGTATCTTTTCGCCAGCGTCCCGAAAAAAAATTTGAATCCGGGACGTATATTGACTAATTTCCCTTCTACCCACTGATCCTGGCAACGATTTCTGTTATAGGCGAATTATTACAATTTTTACTTTTTCTCCTCGCATAGCGTTACCAGGCTTGACTTGAGCGAGAACATCTTCAAAATTAACAATTAAGAATCTCTCTTTCTATTTAGACATTGCCAGAGGGTGTCACTAAACGGTGTAATTTCTTACTTCACTTAGGAGATTATCGTTCGACGTGAAGGTTATGTCAAGTCCGGTTTCGTATCTTGCCTTGAGCAGGTATTTATCTGAGCTTTCCTTGGTAACTGATAAATTATTTGAAATGAACCTACAGCAGATGCCTTTTACAAAGAAATTTGAATAAAGGATTTACCGAGGAGTGTCAAGTGCTTTGTTTGCTATCATACTTTTCTAATGATATTTGATACAAAATTCTGATTATAGAAATATCCTCACTACTAAAATTTAGACTACCAGATCAATTCAAATCTTAAAAAAAACGGAAAAAATTTTATTCTATGATAGTTCCGAAGATGTTGGAACCATAAAATTTCCAAATTAGTCGTTAAGAGAATGTAGAGAATATGAAAATTCTAATGCCATGGAGTAAATTAGTACTGGTTTTTGATTACAGATTGACTCATTGGAAACAGAGCTTGTTGCAAAGAGAGACAGCTTGCTTGAGGAAAGAAAATACTTTTTATATTAGGCCTTGCAAGCGGAAGTTTTCTTCTGTGATCTGCGAGGATTTAGAATCAAAATAGAGCGATTCTATACATTCGAAAGAATCACCGAACAAAGTAGCTGAATAAACTTTAACAGGAATAAATTAATGTTTCCACCGCAGAATTAATTTATTTCACTGCGATTAATCTCGTCCTCGGCCCATTCCGACTAATCGTTCAGAACACTGCTAACAATCATAATAGAGCGATGAGGTCCTGAGCTGAAGTCAACAAGGCGTTCATACCTTCAATTTAAAAGAAAATAGTGCACACACCGGGGAATACTCTGAAGACTAAAGAGTTGACTTAAATTTCCTCGCAACCGTCATATTAATGCTTTCGAAGAGCTCCGTCCGTTGCGAGCTATCTTCACAGCCATTTTAATGAACGATAGATTGTTTCAAGTAGTATTCTAAAGCGATCCTAGGGTTGAAATAAAAGCGAGGCACTGAGAAGAAGCAGCATATCAGAGCAATATTCAGACAAATTAGAAACAGAAGCATTATGTTCCTTTCAAGCAGTGCAGAGTATCATAGATGAAGAAATTGTACAAGATAATATTGTAATTGTTCGATAATCAGAAGAAATCAAAAAATTGGCACTTTTTTTTTCTTTTTCCAAAATGAATTTTATATAAAAATATGAATGGCTTTAATCAAATTACGGGATGGTTCCAGGAACTAACGAATTAAAAACTTTAATTTCTTTCCGCGATTCACTTAGAAAGTATAGAATCAAAAACATTCGTTTGTGGAAATAGATTGTCGCTTATAAGTGAGTAAACAACAGCTCGATATGCTATTATGAATGCAGGTAAGGTAGTGGCTTGGATATTGACTGATGTGAAATAAATCTCTCGACTTTGATAAAAAAATTGTTGTTGGGAATCATTGAGGAGCAAGCACCAGGTATGAAATATAGGTGTAGTGGATCCTTCTGGAGCTGTTTCGCATAGGTAGGCTGTCTAAGATGACGTTAAGAAAGATAAAAGGTGGATTTGAATGAAAATCTTAGCAGCTCTAAGGTTGCGTATGTTTGTACCGCTGCAGCTCTCGGTGAACCATTCTCTATATCCGTAGCTTTCTTGATCACCTCTCTTTTTCAACTTCATCAGATAATATGATTTTGCTTCAATACATGAGCCTCCAATGAATACTTTCTAACTTTTATCTTTTCTTCGGCTTCAAATAATTTGAAATTAGAGTATATATCAGAACTATCTAATAAGCAGGAAGACTGTCTCATGGAAGATGGAAATTTGGGCGATGAGATCTGAGTCAAAGAATTTCCATTTTTTCCAAAGTTATCATATTTTTTCATACCAACTATCAGCATATGTGTGATTACTGCTCTATTCATTAACGTGATCCAAAAGATATTTTATTCTGAGGTCAGCGAACTGCTAAAACAGCTTGTTTGTCCATTCTTCTTGAAAATCGGTCTTATTATGAAGCATTAAATCTTCAAAGTTCTCTTGAATCCATTTCTATTCAAAATAGTCAAAAACTCATAGTATTAATCGGTGTTTTAAAACGTCTATGCTTATTTTCTGCTCTCCTTAAGCCCCCACAAAGCACAAGATATTTTCATTGTTTATTTAGCAATGGTTTTAAGAAAAAGTATCTATATATATCTCTAGTACCATTTGTTATAGTATCGAAAGCTTGAGCAGCCTCTGCCTCATTCATAAACTGCTTAAGCAAATGAAGCTATTAATATAAAAATGCAACTAATTCAAAATCTATAAACTATTTTTAAGTATGAGAAGTACTTATTTCCGAAGTTTCTCAATAGAAGGAGTAAAGCGCCTTGTAGGAGTCTCACAATCCAACTCGAAGTTCGTAGACAACCCCTCTTCTGCCTGTTCGATGCTTTTGCTGGTTTGTAAACTTTCTGGTCGTTTCCTCACCTCAATGCTTTCCAGAGACCCTCGAAATGGGGATTGAAATTTCACACTAGGATAGCTACCAACAAACTTCTGCGGGACATCCTCTTCATCAGCTGCGTTTATACTTGTTGAATTTCGTAAAAACGGAACCTTGAAATGAGCTGTTTCTTGCTCCACGTAATGCGGCATCCGACCTTCCAGATAATCTAAATATCTCTCTTGGATAGAAGTCTTTTCTTTATCAGCAGTCTAGTCCAATTTATCAGATTATATAAGAGCCTCGATGAAATCAATTTTACCTTAATGCCAACTTCTGCTTTTAAAAATTTTCTCAATTGATAGAGTGTTAGATCGGATTCTTCACCAGAATAGGAGCCAATGCTGAGCAAATTTGAAAGACGCAAAGGTAGGCCTGCAGCTTTCTCGCTTGACTAGCAAGAGTCAGTTAGAAGACATTCAACTGGATGTGCTTTACAGTAATAAATGTAGTGTATTTGAGTGTAACATCCAAACTTTTCCAAAACTCGATCTCTGTTGATTTAGAGTCTTGGGATTTTGATTGGCCATCAGAATAAATAGCGTGTGTGTGCATTAAGACATTTTCTTCGTTTAATACGTTGTAGGCAACCTATATTATAGGGAGATTAGCCATTTGTGTTCTGCAACAATAGGAACCTCAGCCGAAAGATAGGTGTATATGACTATACTGTACTCTTCTGAAAGCTTCTCGAAAAACTGTTTGAGTCCTGGACGCTTGGTGACCAGAGGCTGCCTCCTTTCATCGCCCGACAGAGATTTTGGGTATTGAAGGTCTGCTAAAACTTCTTCAAACAAAACGACCAAAATTTTATTTTTCTAAGATTCATGCTGATTAGTCGGGGTCCAAGCTATCGAAATACCTCATCGAAGCAGTTGCTCGACATCTCTACCAAAGAATTGAGTTTGGATACCGATCTCAAGGCCCAGTTACATGTGTTGCCTTCTGTGCTCGAAAGAGAGCCTAAAATAAAGCTATTTTGCGTTAGAGGGTTCGGATATTGAGAAGCTGGAGTTACTTTGCGGTAAATGCAGTCATCGTATTTTGATTATTTTGCTTTGAGAATACCTTATGAGTTATTTATGAATCGACGTACCTTTTATGCTTTTTAAATTGCCGATAATTTTAAGTTTTAAAGACTCAAATTTCTTCTATTCAAATTGATATTAGTTAGCATTTATAAATTCTTCGGTAATGATCGAGAATTTAATTCGGTGTTGGGAATTGAAAAAATTGTTAATTTCGATAGAATTGGTTATAATTTAAGCTTTGAGTTGCCTCTGAGAGAGCCATCTTTTTGCTAAGTTCAAATTTCTGCTAATCTCACAAAAATCCTTTCAGAAAGATGGCTGAATGCCTTTTGTGTTTACTGCGTGCGAAGCTCAGGATAATAACGCTGATTTCCTTGTAGGAAAGTGCAAAAGCACCAATTTCTTCTGAATTCGAGATCCAACTTTTAATGAACAAGAAATTGTTTTAAAGTGATGAGATTGGTTAAAATGAGCTCTGGAAATTTTGAGAATTGAATTTCTAAATTTAGATGTCTTCTGCTCCAATCGATCCAGGCCTTATTAAAAACAAAATTGCAGAAATAATTCGAGACCGATTGATACGCTGAATTCAGGAAGAATTCTAAATTAATTGGTATCGGTTTGCGTTTTTGATTTGATAATAATTTTTGATAGATTTTATTAGAAATCCAAGCAATATGGGTTTACCTAAATATTGTCTTTTTTTCAGGGAGGCAATTGGACAAAGAGAACTCAGTTTGGTTTGGCTAAATTAACTAGGGCTGTGATGATGAAAGAAAACAATGCACAACTTACGATTAAAAATTTTAGATTTTTTTAGTATTCGAAATAATTGGTTAATTATACACTCAATGTCTAAGAAATTCTAAAGATATTGGCAAGAAATTATCTCTGAGAGCAAAACAAGCTGTTATTTGATGTCAGTTATCAATTGTTTTTACATATAGATGATTAGAAATGTGGCTGTCTAAGTCATGCCTTTTTTTGATTTTTTTATATTTGAAGACGTCATCTGTATTCAGACACTGCTATTGAACTTTCGCATTGTAATGTGGAAACGAGTATGAAAAAATTGAGTCATAAGGTGATTGCAGCATTGCAAATATAGATTCAAAACGCATTCAACTACACATACAAGGCTTGAAGTTTTGATTCCAATATCCTTCTTAGCAGTTCAATTAAAAATAGTGCCCATCTGAATAAATTCTTCTGTGCGAATTAACTTTTGATACGCATTCGTTAGCTTTCACATACAAAGCGATCTTTCTGACACTAAAATCAGCCAACGCGAGAAACCAGAGGGCTAAATTGAGCCCAGTTTGCTTCATCAGCGTCATTTATCACGTCCTCTTTTAAAAAAACCTAGAGAATCACTCCATAAGAAAAACGATTCCCATTTGAAATATTTCGAGCAGATGTTCGAAGGTCATAGCTCTTGCCGATTCTGGCTTTTCAAATGCAATATGCATTGAAAAATTTCATCCTTGAAAAGTTTCTCCTTTTGTTAGTCTTGCTTGAAATAAAGGCATTGGTGTTTGAATGAGCAGTCTGTTTTAAAAGAACGCTCTCTACACTCGTCATTCAACAAAAATTGCTAACTTGCAAGCTAGTGACGGAAGTTTCAAACGTTACTTGAGAAACTGACGGCAGCGGTTCTTCAAAAAACAACAAAACATCCGTAATCTATTATTTAAAACTATTTTCCTTAACATCCATTGCGATGGATTTTGTTTCTTTTGGTTGGTAGATATACCTAATATATTCAAAACCGAAGATTCAACTCACCTCACCGATCGCAAGTAAACCAAAAAAAAGGCATTATGCTTTATTAAAGACAGCGCAGCGATTTATATCATCAATAACCATAGTGGATGGAGAGCTGAGCTTCAATTCAAGTTGAATGGAAACGAGCCGGATCTATTTTGAATTCAGATAATAAATTAAATAAAATGCTTGCTTGGAATGTATAAGGTTTGAGCAAAAATAGCCTGCGGTGGTATTTACTTAAATAAAATTTGAATCCAAAGGAAAAATTAACTAAATTGCTAAATCAAGAATAATTCGAAAATAATTAAATAATCGTGAAGTTCGTAGATGTTTATCTTGTTGGAGAGTTGGACTTCAAAGAAAAGCAAGGATTAAATCTTCAGACTCAACGTTAGATTTCGAGAGCTCAGAAATGCTTTCGAGATTGGTATGCTCAAGTAGTACCAGCATTGCGAGTCAGAAGCCTTTGAGATTATAAAACATATCCAAACTTAGAATGTCTAATAACTGACGAGTTCACTTTCACGAGAGAATTTCATTTGAATATTTGAATTCGCTTTTTAATAATGGAAATATATTGATGATAGTTTCTACCCGGATGGGTGATTACCAAATTAATAGAATATTTAGGAACTTCCTGATCTCTATTTCTTGCTTTGTTTCAAAAATAAAAATTTTCAAGTTTTACTTCCAGAATCGTTTATAAAAGAGCTAGTATTCGGTAATCATTAAATCTATCCAAGAAAAAAAAGAGCACGATGAAGACGAAGAAGCCTTTAAACCCCTTGTAAGGTCTCTGCTGTTGCAAAAAAAAAGCTAAAATACTATTCAGATCAATCACGAAACCAAATTCGGGTAGCATTCAAGAGATTTCTCTTGACGTCATCGAACGTGAAGAAGTAAGCGATTGTCTTTGAATCATCTAATACTATCTCAGAAAGCGAACTTAGTGGTGTTTTTTGAAGAAGTTCTTGTCAATTTACAATCGGAAAAGCTAAGCGTCGGCATAGTAATTTCTTATTTACTGACCTCCTTACAAGATTCCTCAAAAGCGTACAAATGATCTCGGCCAATCATCTGTTATAAAACGCCCTGGATTCATAAACTTCTTTGAGAAGCTTTCGATGAACTACAATCTAGTTATTTGTTCTAACATCTCTCCAGACGTAAAATCGCTACTTCTTATCCTCGGTTGATAATTATTAACAGTGCCTTAGCAAATATTTATCAGAGTTGCAAGTTTCAAAGTACGTTCATTCGATATTCTTCACTGGAAAACTGAAAGAAGGGGTAGAGTTCTTGGAAAATTTAGATCAGTCTTTTGAAAAAAAAATATTTGTGACGGTAACTTTCTTCTTTGTGGTTGATAAATAGCTTTCAATAAAATTAGTCAAAGAATCAGGCGGCAAGATTCCATTTTCTCATGCCAGACCTAATCAGCTTGGATGCTTTTAAAGGAGATCAATCCGATCAAACTCTTTCTGAATTGGTTGAGTTTCTACAAGGAGAGCTCAGCTTCTCAACAAAGGTGAATTGTCTCCCTCTTCTTGTAGTAACTCTATGTAATGTGCTTCAGGCGTCAAAGAAATTTTCAATTCAAGATAGGTATCTAGATTTCATCCAAAGCAGTATTAAATCTCAAACCTTGGATGCACAAACGCCCTATTTTCTAAGCCTAAAATCTAATCTATCTCAAAAACTTATAATGTTGAGCGATAGTAATAGATTGCTGGAGCTAGGCTCAGGGGGCATAAGTCTCCTCAACAGCTGTGAGTTCGCTGCCCATTCGAATTTAAACCTGAACCAACCTGGGAAAGACTGCAATGTATCATCAAATCAGGCAAAGGAGCCGCTTGATGCTGAATGCCTAACTCCAACATATGCGTTTAATCCTTCTGTTGCGAAGCTTAGACAGAGGAAAATTTCTCAGTGAATTGCAATAATAGGGTTCTGCGCAAACCATATATCTCCCAACTTTAGTTTATTTATTATTGTATAGCAACTTTCAGTATACATGAGCTCGACATTGAAAAAATTAAATGCATTTTATTAGTATATTAATATCAAAACTGTCACAAAGTTAGATACAATACCTCAATATCGAGAAAAAGCGATGAATTTCGCTGAATAGCGTTTATTGAAAATTGTCTCTTAATCCAAGTTTTTATATGATCTCAATTTTTGCACAGAAGGAGAGAATTGAAGGGTAGGAGTGAGGCAATCGGATTGTTCTTTTGAATCTGAGCTGTTCTCTGTTGATTCAGGCGCTTCATCGATGTCCTCCATTTGGTATGTCTTCTTTGTTGCAATATCAATAACCATGGCCTCTTTCGCGCCCATTGAGCGTAACTTTTCTTGAAACGGAGTCTGAGAGACGGCTTTTTGAGCTTCCATGAGTAAATCCAATCCAGCTGTACTACAATTTGCAGTCAGATTAAAAGAAGATTTGGATTCCATTTTAATGAAGCTTGCTGTCGGCTCATCAAGAATGCTGGGGTTATTGTCATTTACATAATCATCGAATCGATTTTGGATCGATCGAGACTCCCCATGAGTCCTTGCAATCACTTTGAGCAATGAATCAAAGTGCAAAAAAGAGCAAAGATCCAGCAGCACTCTATCAGTTTCATTCCCTTGATATGGAGGCACGCTCAGCAAATTCGAGACCTTAAAAGGCAACGATTTACTTTTTTCTTGTGACTATATGAAAAAAATAAGGATTTTGGAATTGGGACAATGAAATTACTGTTATGAAAATTGTTTGATTCAGATTAGCTGCGATTTCGCTCCATATTTTATTTTCGCGGTTATTTTTATGCTTATGGCTGCCAAATGAGTAAACGACATGGACAAGCTCTAGAATCCCGGCCTCTTTCAATAAACTTTTCGGAACCTAAGGAATCAGAGATCATATTAAATTACCCTTAAAGAGAAGGTGAGAAATTACCTCAGATGAAATATTGCTAAAAACAACGATTTTGTGTGATTTTAATAGCGTCTCAAAAAATAGTTTAAATCCAGGACGCTTTGCAACTAATTTCCCTGCGATCCATTGGTCCTACAGACAGGTCCTTACTCTCAAGACATGGAAAAATAAGCTACCTTTTCCTGAGGTAATGAGTTGCCAAGTTTAACTCGTGCTAGAACCTCTTCGAAATGGACAATCAAACATTTATCGTTCTATTAGTATCCACAATAAAGAAAAACATCTTCCTCGAGTTTTCTTACCTCACTTGGCAGATTTTCGCCGGACGCAAATGTAATCTCAAGTCCAGTCTCATATCTATTCTTTCGCAGAGAAACGTCTGGATCGGCCTCTTTCTCTGGTGAGTTATTTGATATAAACCTATAGAAAACAATAAGCTCAGCCGATTTGTTAGTAATGAATTACCGAGGTGTTTCCAATGCTTTTTTGATTATCATTGTCTGTGGATTTTTATTAATTCACACCTGAGAAAACTGATTATATAGATCACATTAATTATCTCGAGTTTTGTTTGAATCGGAATTTTGGGACAAAGCAGTAGGGAACTCGTTTCTGCTTCTCGAACTTTAGAATTAAAGAACCAAAAAATTTTGAATCGAAATGTTCTAAAATGTTCTTCAGAACATTACTAAATCTGTCTCTTATATTAAAATAATTTCATTCAAAGTTTCAGTTATCGTGAGAACGGCAAGCTAAAAGGGTCTCTGCTGCGATTACCTAATGTTCTGGTGGACAGCGTTCAAGCGAATTCAACTAGATCATTGTAAATCGGGGAAGAGCTGCCTAAAGCTCTGCAGAGAGCGGTTTTAACAGTAACCATGGCTGCGTCCTTGATTAAAAAGGGCTGCTTTGTGAAAAGCGATAAAAATTTTGCAGGTTCGTTCAGAAAGAAACCTCCGGAATACTTTTTATGACTCTTCCCACCTTATTACATCAACTTAACTATCCATTTGCAGTACCAACCGACATATGAAGTCCTTAAAGGCAATATTTAGCTTGTAATAATAGCCTTTTTGGCAACCAGCTTTCAGAAAAGAAATAAAGCAAACGGTGAACGTGTGTGATGTTCTCTCTAACCAAATCATGGCATATTTAGCACAACACCAATAAAATTTTTTACGAAGTGTAATTTCCAGAAAGAGCAAATAAATCGTTTTTTCTTTTAGAAAATTCTAAGGTTATTTTATTGAAAACTAAATAAAAAGTAGTTCGTGTTCATCTAAAACACAAATCTGGTGGTGATAAGTTTAGTTATTAAAGTTTATTCACCTTAGCAAATGTTGATACACACAGTACTATCTAAGAATTAGCTTCGCATTCGCATTAATATGGATTGAGAATCAACAAATACTAACAAGTTACTGAGTAACTGAGTGAAATATTATTTCGGTTTATATTTTAGAAAGCTCATAGTCCTTGCTGTTGTATGCTTAGGTTATAGCGGGGATGATTAGATTAATTTCCTCCTATACATCAAAAGCGCATACAACAAAAATCATTTAAACGCGATAAAAAAGTAAAACCCAATCGAAAACCAAAATCATTTAAAAAACAACGGAAGTTAATCATAAAGCAATAATAAATTATATGATGTATTGTATTTGCCATGATTTTTCTTGTAGAAGTCCTTCTCAAAATGAGTTTTTATGTGATCTTGGCCTTAATTTATCCACCGAGGGAGAGAATCTCAGGGTGGGAGTAGGACATTCCGACTGCTCTTTTGCCTCTGAGCTGGTCTCTGTTGATTCAGGTGCTTCATCAATCTCATCTAGATCATATTCTGATTTATTCAACCCAACTGATTGAGCACTTTTCATATCAGTGAGGAGTTTTCCTTGGAATGGTATCCGGGATTGCGATTTTTGAGTGTCCATTAGGAAATCCAATGCGATATTCCGATCGAGTGTTATACTTAAGGAAGTTACATCGATGAAGCTTGCTGTGGGCTCCTCAAGGACGATAGAACTATTCGCATATAAATAGTCTTCGAAACAAGTTTGGATAGACCGCAGTCCATGATCATCCTGTTCATTTAATAAGAATTGTATTAGCTCTGATAAATTTATTTGCAAAAATTACTTGGAGTGATGACTCGGAGCGCAGAAACGAGCAAAGATCAAGAAGAACTCTATCAGTTTCATCTATTTGATACGGCTGCACGGTCAGCAAATTCGATACTTCAAAAGGCAGCGTTTTGCTTTTTTCTTGGGACTGTGTATTGAAATTATTAACAATTAATTTCGAAAAATGCAATTACTGTTATGAATAGTGCTTGTTTAAGATTCGCTGCAACTTCGCTCCAAATTTTGCTTTCGATGTCGCTTAAGTTCTTGTCATGACAACGGTAACCGAGTGAGCAAACCATTTGAACACTGTCAAGGAATCCGGCCCCCTTCAAAACAGTTTTCGGAACCTAAGAAAGTATCAATGTTATTATACAAAGTGTGAAATGAGGGCTTACCTCAGGTGAAAGATGACTAAAAACAATAATTTTGTATGCTTTTAATAGCGTTTCGAAAAATAACTGAAATCCTGGACGCTTATTTACTAATTTCCCCTCGATCCATTGATCCTATGAAGGATGAATGCTCTCTTCTTTTCAACAAAGGTTACCTTTTCTTGTCTTAAAGTGTTACCTTGCCGAACGTTCGCCAATACTTCTTCAAAATGAATGATAAGATATTTCTCCTTCGACAATGAAATTCATAAGTCTTCATTTCGTTAGTGCTTTTCTTACTTCAACTAATAGATTTTCGCATGATCCGCAGCTAATTTCGTGTTTGTCCTTCAACTGACTGATTTCTGAGTTTACTTCTTTGGCATTACCTGAGAAGAACCTACATTACAAATCGCTTCAGCAATAGATTGAACAGAAGGTTACCGAGGTGTTTCGATACCTTGATTCATTATCATGGAGCGGTTCTGTCTTGATGATTTATTAGCTCTAATTTTATAATGTTTATAACTCAAATGGTTGTCAAAATTACTGAGATTCTCAGTTAGAAACGCGATTTTGATAGATTAAAGAACAATTCCGAGGAACCTACAAGTTAAATTCTAAAGGATAGTTACAATTAAAAAAATTAAATTAGTGGTTCTTAGCGCAGTTAATGCATTCCCCCCAGCGAAATTCAATCCTACTCAGCCTTGGATGTGGAGCTTCATGTGCTGCTGCACGAAAAAGCTTCCCTGAAGCAAATTTTCAGCTTTTGTGTTTTGTGGGAAAAATATGGATGTTATTTCCAACTACTAGTTTGAAATTAAGCACCAACAAAATTTAGCACCCAATTGTTCGATCGGTTTATCGAACAGTTTTCCTGAAATTACTTCTTGATGTGAAATTACCATTACAATTTCATTGAGAATCGATCCTATATATCATGGCGAATTCATTCGCTTTCAAGAGAGCAAGATGAATGCCTCTTACGTTTGTGAGAGATTGTTAAGGTTTCTCGAAAGTTCCCTTTGAATACACTCATGATCCTGCTGGATTATGCAAATGACTCAATATGCATTCAGTTTAGTTTCGATTTCTTAGCAAACATGCATATTTCAAGAAGAAATTGTGAGATCTAAAACAAGCAGATCATGACAACTGCTTACTGGATCATCTGCAGCAGCATTAATTTCATTACAAAGTAGACTAGTGAAGAGAAGAAAATTGTAGGAGTAACAGCTTTAGAAAGGATCAAGTAAAAGCAAAACAATCAACTTTGTGCCCTTGTCAAATTGATGAATGACATTTGAAATTAAAGGAAAATTGTTAATTATTCTCAAATCTGAGAAAAAATGAAATAAGGCGTTTCGAGTTTTATCTTCTCAAGAACTTTGTTGAATAAATTTTAGTTGGATCAAATCAGTTTGTTGCGTTAATTAAAAAAGAAGAATTCCATCAGATAAAATCCTTATTTAGAAAAATTGAATTTAAAATTTCTCAAACAGATCAGCATTTCACGCTTGCTGAGAACAGTGCTCGGAGTGCTTGGGTGTTCGGGTGGATCTCCTTTTAGAACCAATAGTTCTTGCCGAAGAATGAGCATTAGGCTGGTTTGAATTCACTGATAATCGGTGGTCTTCCATTTCTTATTTCTGGCTCTTTGTATCTCAATCAATGGTGCATGTGTCAATAAGTTAAATTCTTTTCTGCTCATGAGGTAATCATCTTGACTCTGGAATTTGAATGAAGAAGCGCTTGCAATAAAGTTAAAACCAAATCAATAATTCATAAACTATTGTAGCTCAGCTAATTGTTCGCTATCTCTCATGCCTCTCTGATGATATTACCGTGCCAGAATGCCTATTCTTCAACAAATTCATTTAGAGTAATATCGTGCAAATCAACTTATATGCTTGACTCTATTTCCGTTGATATTTTTATAAGAAGTCAAATTTAGCTTATGGTATTACAATACACAGAGATTTTGAATACTAACACATGAAAAATGGTTATGTACTAAATCGGTTCTATTAATACTGGAAATAATTGTCATTTAGGAAACCTGAGGGCTGCTATTTCAAATTAGATGTAGTTGTATATCGATTTCTACCTATATTCAACCGATTCCTGACTTCCAAGTTCTCGTTGTAAATACTCAAAAGGCCTTCCAATTTGTTGCAAATGAGAACTTATTTTCAAAAGGACAGAACAACAAAGATGGTACATGTGTACAGCAACGGTGTGAAGCGAGCGATATTTATTGATGCAGTCAGTAATTTCTCAAAGCTCGGTTGAAAGAGAGAGAGACAAAAATAAAAAAGCTATTTTCACTATTTTGTGTTGTTTGGCTCTTATATGAGAAAAGGGGCAAGTTTTCGATACTATTATGGATATTACTTGAATATTGACTTGGTATATACATGGATCAATCATATTAATAGAAAAGTTGGCAATGAAATTAGATTTTGATGATAAACTCATAGTTTCTTTATGTTATCAACATGAATTGTTACTCATTTAATTAACTATTGTTGTTGAACACCACCGATGTTGATCGTTGGCATATTTGGCAAGCCTGTCATATTTTGCATGTTTGGCATGGATCCAAGCTGGTTTTTAATTTGAGAAGCAAGATCATCAAAATTGGTTGTGTTGAGTTGTGGTTGTTGGGTGGCCGTATTTAAAGGCTGTTGGTTTCCGACTAGAGGACTTCCTTGATTGATGTTGGGAAGAATCTGCTGTTGTTGTGGGTCAACGATTGGCTGAGTGCTGCCAACCACAGGGGAACCACCATATATTGGCGCTCCTACTCCTACTCCTCCTCCTATTGGGTAACCTGTGTTACCAATGACTCCAGTAGCTCCTGGATAAGCACC
>ENA-UOTX01000179-UOTX01000179.1-compost-metagenome-genome-assembly--contig:-NODE-179-length-70446-cov-14.981696_pt1 | contig 70446 bp, 55 predicted proteins | sample MGYA00238143_ERZ746982 | MGnify/ENA primary metagenome ERZ746982 (study PRJEB28758, sample SAMN06268862) | compost metagenome | isolation source: single cell | place: USA: California, Emeryville, Joint... | reverse complement strand
AGCGATGTGGACTTGATGGACATTGCATCCAAGGGTAAGAGTCAACCCCAGGAGGTATACAAGCAGAAGTTGCTTGACCATATTCTTCGATATTGCACTTAAAATGATTAAAGATTTAGTTTTTAATGCGTTGTTAATTGCGAAAGACGGCTCAAGATCATATTGGGTTAATTGCAAATTTGGAAACATTTTGGCGCTTGAATTTTAGGTCTGAGGTTATTGCAAGCCTCAAAAGTCGAGCAGGGATCTATACAAGAGATCTAACTCCCATTCAGACTGGATAGTCAGATTTAAATCCTATTTAGGAAATTCTTTGAAAATTTTCAATCAATTAGGACTATACAGGAAAATTATGCCTATTTGCATTCGAAAGATAACGCATACAGACAGTGATGCTAGACTGTAGCTCTCAGGATTACAAAGTAAATCCCTCTGAATCCTGAAGATAGTCTTTTTCGATGAAATCTTCAAATGATTAGTTTCTAAAAAAAAAAACTGTCTTTTTGGACTAAAATCAGTCGTGTTGATAAATTGAGGTCTCCAGAGAGGGTATAGTTTAAAATCGAATTGGTTTTAGAGGGCCTAACTAATTATTTCTTTCGATGATCATATGAATTTAGGATCTTATACGATCAGATATATATCCTAGGTTTGCAGCAACACGAATGATGAATAATGATGAATAGTCATCAGGAATACTATGAATTTTAATTAACTATGCTTGCTGCCAACTCGGAGTCGTCAGCTCGGAGTAATTTCAATGGACGAATTTTCCTGCTCTTGCTGAGGTAGACGAGTAAGACCACCGCGAGCAAGATGAAGTAAATCCAGCTTAATTCATATCTCTCTGTGGACTCTTTCTCGTTTAAGGCAATTGCTACATCTTCTTGAGCTTCTTCCAAAAAGTGATGAGCAGACTTTACAGCATACGAATTCTTGGTCTTGATCAAATACATGTAGTCGTCGACCTGGCCATCTTTTGTGTGAATATTTTGCCAAAGTAAGTGAGTATTGTTTTGAACCGAGATTATTCCAACTGAATAGTCTCTGTCAATACGAGTACAGAATTTTTTCACAGGATAGGGCCGTTTACCAGAAGGGTAACCTCTGTGTCCTGGGATACCTGCAAGAATGTGCAGAGGAGCCTGCGGGTCTTGGATATAGTGATTTCCTTTATCTGAATTCTTTTTGGTGAATGGCATTACTTTGCCTTTGTAGACGGGAAGATTGCGTTCGTATGAATGAATGTGACCAGCAAAGTACATGTCCACACCGTATTTATACATCACTTCCTCAACGGCTTGGAATCTGGTTGGATTAATGGCACAATCGCCTCCTTCTGTTCCTTCACTGCAGTAAATGGGTCTATGTCCATAAACTATGATCCAAGGTCTCTCAGCTCTGTTAGCGTTTGCCTCTTTCAAATCTTGCTCCAACCAGTTCACCACATTAGCTAGGTACTGGGGTTGGAGAACAGGAAGTTCGAGATCAATGGAGACAAAGTGGACATTATCCACATTGATACTGTAGAGATTGTTTTGAGTGTATTGGTAAAAAGGCATTTGGAACCGCATATTGAAGTTACTAAAGTTATTGTAGGCTTCATGATTTCCCATGGTGACCATGTAAGGTACGTTGGCAGCAATATCTTGAATGTCCTTCATGAATTCATCACCTCTTTTTCCAGCCTTCTTTTCGAGGTTATAAGCGAGATCTCCAATATGGAAGAAGAGATCAATTGGTCTCGAGGTATCTTTAGCTACCGATTTAAGATACGAAAGAGTTTGTTGTCCTTCAGTGGAGCTATCGAAGTCGCCATAGATGATGAAATTTCGTTGGTGAGGTGTTGGGTTTGGATTTGGAGCTCTGAAAGTGAAAGGACCTTCATAAGTTCCTTTGTTCGACACAAATATCTCATATTTGTATTGTGTATCGAACTTGATATTCGTAACTGAAGCATAGTGGACATAGGTCTCATAATCTCCAGAGTCATAAGAAGCCTTAAAGTGGGTAGATGTAGCAGGTATCTGTCGTTTTGAACCGTCATCCATATGTAGAAGGACATGGTTTTCGAGACATAGTTTATTATTTGTGTGGAAAGCGATCTTGACGATTGGATCTGCAGGGTTCAAAGTATGGTAGAAATCAGAGAGAGCGATGTGGACTTGATGGACATTGCATCCAAGGGTAAGAGTCAACCCCAGGAGGTATACAAGCAGAAGTTGCTTGAACATATTCTCCAAACAGCACTGAAAAAATCCCTTTGAGTCGATTTTCAAAAATTGGCTCATGATTATTAAAGAAAATTGAGAAATTGGTAAATTACTCTGATACTCAATTTATTAAGGTCTGAGTCTATTGCAGCCTAAGAAAGTTGAAAAGAAAGCAATGCATGAGATCTGCTTCTGAATTACTCCGAATAATGTGTTTTAAACTCTTTTTTTTTAAGATATTATTTCAGATCTTTGATCATGCCTGACTCTTAAGGATAATCAATACTATCTAGCATACCAAAAAAAGTACACCCAATTAATGTTAGACTGGTGCTCTAGAGGAGTACAATGTAAATTTTTGGAATCCTTGGAACAAGATTTTTCGATGGAGGGTTCAAATCATTTGTTTCTCAACTCAGCTGTCTGTCTTTCTGGGTTTTAATTACTAACCATATGGAATTAACAACTCGAATTAGATGCAATTCAAATTCTCGATAACCCTCAAGATTTACAATGCATTTTAATTACTATTCATAATATCAACTCATAGTCAGGGTTAAGTTTGTCTCTACGCGTACTGTCTTGCTTCTCCTGAGCTAGACGCGTACGATCGCTGCGAGTATAATGAAGCAAATCCAGTTTAATTCATAACTCTTTTCAGATTCTTTCGTTTCAGGAAATTACTTCCTCTTCTAGTCTTTCTTCTCAGATGAGCAGACTTTACAGCGTACGAATTCTTGGTCTTGATCAAATACATGTAGTCGTCGACCTTGCCATCTTTTGTGTGAATATTTTGCCAAAGTAAGTGTGTATTGTTTTGAATAGAGATCATTCCAACTGAATAATCATTGTCAGAACGAGCGCAAAAATCTTTAATCGGGTAGTGTGTTTTGTTAGCAGGGAAGTCTTTGTGTCCTGGAATACCTGCAAGGATGTACAGAGGAGCTTGTGGATCTTGAGTATAATGATTTCCGTTATCTGACTGCATTGGGTTTGTGAATGGCATAGCTTTACCTTTGTAAATTGGAAGATTGCGCTCGTATACATGAACATGGCCTGAGAAGTAAATGTCCACCCCATATCTGTACAACACCTCCTCAACGGCTTGAAATCTGGTTGGATTGTGAGTACAATCGACATTGTTATTGTAATTATCAGCAGTTTCATCGTAGCCCGAGCAGTAGATGGGTCTATGTCCATAAACTATGATCCAAGGTCTCTCAGCTCTGTTGGAATTTGCTTCTTTCAAATCTTTCTCCAACCAATTTACTACATTACTTAGATACTCAGGCTGGAGGATAGGAAGCTCAAGGTCAATGGAGACAAAGTGAACATTATCCACATTGATACTGTAAAGATGGTTTTGAGTGTATTGGTAAAAAGGCATTTGGAAGCGCATGTTGAAATTGCTGAAGTTATTGAAGGCTTCATGATTTCCCATGGTGACCATGTAAGGTACGTTGGCAGCAATATCTTGAATACCATTCATGAAGTCGTCACCTCTTTTTCCACCATCCATTTCGAAGTCGTAAGCGAGATCTCCAACATGGAAGAACAGATCAATTGATTTGGACATCTTTTTGAGGTACGACAAAGTTTGTTGTGATTCTGCAGAGTGATCAAAATCACCATAAAACATGAAATTTCTTGTTCTTGGAGTTGGAGTGGGGCTGGGAACTTTAAAGGTGAAAGGACCCTCATATCTTTTAGTACCTTCATTGAATATCTCATATGTGTATAAGGTGTCGAATTTTAAATTTGTCACAGAGGCATAGTGCACATAAGTCTGATAGAGCTCCGAGTCGTAAGTCGCTTGAAATTTCTGCGAGGAAGCTGCAATCTTACGAGTCGAGCCACCACCAAGATGAAGAAGAACATGATTATTCTCACAAGCGTCTTGTTTGGTATGAAATGCGATCTTAAGCATAGGGTCATCAGAGTCCAAAGTACTGTAATACTCTGCAAGAGATATGTGAACTTGCTCATTGGTGCAGGGGTTGTCAGACTTCTGAGCTGATATCAGGTTCAGAAGCAGGAAGGAAAAGAGGGCAATCTTTAGCATTTCCAATTGCCTCCAGATCAAATTCTTGGAACTTACTTGAATTTAGTTTAAATACAATTAAATTGAAGACATTCAAAAGGATGGCTCCGATCACCACACTTCTTAATCTGCGATCAATGAAAAACTTATTCCTCATAAACCCTTCCCTCATTAGGTTAGTAGTTGGCATTTTAATTCTCTCAGTGAGAAACTGGGGGAATTATATCGAGCTATTTCAATAAAGTGCTCCGATTAAGTCAGCGTAGCGATTTTATGAATCTTAGGTACCGAAGGCATAATTTTCTCCTAATCTGTAATTCCTCACCCAACAACTTTGAAAAATTATGAAAGGCTATTTTCAAACAAAATTCTATATCTCGACTCGACAGATAGAAGAAAAATGAGAATTTTAATGACTTAGAATTTGATACTCTCGATTCCTCCAGCCACCCCTGACCTCACCACTTTTCCAGTCGTCTAAAACTCACCTTGTTTTCAAAATAGAGAAGATTCAATATTCCAGCAGTGTTACTTCGCCCGCAGCTGCGTACTATCATGGAGATCCTTTCTTGGTCTGCAAGAATACATCACGAGTCGCCAAGCAGTACAATTTATTTAATCAGTTCTGTTCATGTGATGAATGAAAAAATTGTTATGATGATGAGGAGAACCATCATTTTCGACAGAAATCCCGGAATTTATGTTAGAGAATAAGATGCCTCAGGTTGCATCTCAGAACTTCCAATGCAAAATCATATTATGAGTGGAAACTGACTGCGAAGAATGGATGAATCAGTCCTTCTCATCGAAAATACCTCCATCAAAGGAACTGTGGAGCAAAGAGTTCATGGTCTCTCACAATTTGACTTACTCGACGATGGCACTCTCCAGTTCTTGACGATTTAATGCGAAATTTACTATATATACGCCTGAATTCTTTTCTCTATAGCGGTCTTGATTTTTTTTTTTTAAATTGAGATACATGTCTATTTAGAAAAAATTTAATACAAAAAAAGTAAGGAAGATGATCAAAACTTATTAACTGAGAGAAGTTGTGGTTAAAAGCTTAATCCTGTTTTTTGAGGATGAATAATGAATGATTGTATGTATTCGACTAATATTCAGTTTCTAGATGACGAAATACATTTCAATTGGAATATCAGAATCATTTGAATTAATAATAGTCCTCAGAATTGTTAAGTTCAATATCAATTAACTATGTTTGCTGCCAAATCATTCTCAATGGTAGATTGCTTGGTCGAATGAACTTTTTTACTTCTGCTCACATAGACAAGCACTGCCACTGCTATCACCGCCAAGCAAATCCAGTATAATTCGTATCTCTCTGATGAGACTTGCATGCTCAAGGAAATCGTCGCCTCGTCCTGGGCTTCTTCCAAGAAATGATGAGAAGATTTTGAAAGGTATGAAGTTTTGGTTTTGATCAAATACACAAAGTCTTCGGTTTTTCCAGTTTTCGTATGAATCATCTGCCAAAGTAAGTGCGTGTTATTCTGGACTGAGATCATACCAACTGAATAGTCTCTGTCAAGACGAGCGCAGAAATTTTTCACAGGGTAGAGCTTTTTGTTAGCAGGGAAGTCTTTGTGTCCTGGGATACCTGCAACGATATACATTGGAGCTTGTGGATCTTGAATATAGTGATTTCCTGTATCTGAATGTCTCTTAGTGAATGGCATGACGTTGCCCTTGTAGACTGGAAGGTTGCGTTCATAGACATGAACGTGACCAGAGAAGTAGATGTCGACTCCATACCTGTACATCACTTCCTCAATGGCGTGGAATCTGGTTGGATTATTGATACAGTCATCATTTTCTTCTTTGCCAGAGCAGTAGATGGGTCTGTGTCCATAAACTATGATCCAAGGTCTCTGGGCTCTGTTAGCATTTGCTGCCCTCAAGTCTCGCTCTAGCCAGTTAACCACGTTGCTAAGATACTGTGGCTGGAGCACAGGGAGCTCAAGGTCAATGGAGACAAAGTGAACATTATCCACATTGATACTGTAAAGATGGTTTTGAGTGTATTGGTAAAAAGGCATTTGGAAACGCATATTGAAGTTACTAAAGTTATTGTAGGCTTCATGATTTCCCATGGTGACCATGTAAGGTACGTTGGCAGCAATATCTTGAATACCATTCATGAAGTCGTCGCCTCTTTTTCCACCTTTCTTTTCGAGGTCGTAAGCGAGATCTCCAACATGGAAAAACAGATCCATTGATTTGGACATCTTTTTGAGGTACGACAAAGTTTGTTGGGATTCTGTTGAGTAGTCCATATCACCATAAAGCATGAAATTCCTTGTTCTTGGAGTTGGAGTGGGGCTGGGAACTTTAAAGGTGAAAGGACCTTCATACCTTTTAGTACCTTCATTGAATATCTCATATGTATAAACGGTATCGAATTTTATATTTCCCACAGAGGCATAATGCACATAAGTCTGGTAGGGCTCCGAATCGTAAGTTGCTTGGAATTTCCTCGAAGTAGCTGGAATCTTTTGAGTCGAGCCACCTCCAAGGTGAAGAAGAACATGATTATTCATGCAAGCATCTTTCTTGGTGTGAAAAGCGATCTTAAGCATTGGGTCATGAGGATTCAAAGTGCTGTAATATTCAGCGAGAGAAATGTGAACTTGTTGATTGGTGCAAGGGTTGTCAGAATTCTTAGCAATTGCCAAGCTCAAAAGCAGGAAGCAAAAGAGAATGATTTTTCGCATTTCAAAATGGCTCAGGATGAGAAATGTTTTATTAAATTGAGTTAAACCAAAATATTTATCTCAATGGAATAAACTCGCTCAGGCGTTGCAGCTTATTCAGCGTACCTAAAATTTGCAACCATTCACATTCAATTGCTTAATTCATTGCTGCTTGGGAATCAACCTAGAATAGTGATATAGTTCCAACTATGATCCTACATTTCTTTACATTTGAAAAAAACAATCTGCTTACTTAAGTGCTCTGACAGCATTTCTTAATAATACATCATACTTGCTAAAGACGATTCGATTAAGTTAATTGTGATAGCCAACTCTCTTGTGAGAATAATTATCGATGCTCATTTTATGATGAAGTGGTAATATTTTAGTCTTTAATTAAACTCTTTTACAGCGTCGACGAAAGCAGAAGGCAGTTGAAAAAATTGAAATAAGGTGATAATCTATTGAATGGAGCATAAATCGTAATCTCTTTTTTTTTCTCTCTCTAATATATTTCAATATGCTTGGTTCAAGATCACGGCGGAACAGCCTTCCCGATTCAATTGTCCTCACCGAGTGAATTCGCAGAAATTACAGCCATTCACTCTATACGCTTAGGAAATTCTATACATCTGTTATTTTTTTATTAATGTATCGCAATGCACGACTCTTTAATAAAGATAATTATGCAGTCACACAACTGCTTTTCTCTATCTCTCTCTCCTCTGTTTTCTATTAAGGCTTGTCAATATAGTTGTCTAAGGCTGGGATGCCTTCTTTAAGGCCCTTTCTCTTTCGATACTCTGCAACAATTAGGCCGCTTCTGCTGTCAGCTTCAAATGGATCATCAGGAATTAGATTCCAATGGCTGAACTTAAATTGCGGGAATGCTTGACCACTTGTGTTCGCTCTCAAAGCGGTTGCAAAATCTAGATAAATGGTTAAATATGAAGGAAATCCATGCGAATTTTTACGAAAAGATTCAGTGGCGGGGATATAGGCCTTAATTTTGGTCAAAGGAGAACCAACAACAGGTTCTTCCTCAACGATGGTTCCTCTCTTCATACTGATAGTCTGATAGACTCCGCTCACAGCAGCCCCAGGTGCGGTAATCTCGACCCAGTAGAACGGTTCGAGGATTCTCGGTTCAGCAGTTAGTTCAGCAGCATAGCAGACTCTTCTAGTTGTTGGGATGATTTGGCCTCCTCCTCTGTGAATAGCATCAGCATGTAAGGCTGCATCAACAATGTTCATTCTGATTGATCTCGTGCCTTCTTCAATCATCACTCCTTCTTTGGTGACCCACTGAAACGCGGCCACCATAGAATCTTTGATCTCATCCATGAATTGAACTCCTGTAGTAGCATCAACAAGAATATTAGCACCTCTCTCCTCAGGGCCGAAAGACCAGACCTTCTTTGCCTCAGCCTGATCCCACGCGAAATCGTCACATAGGATTTTTTCCCACGTGTTCCTGTTACTAGGATTCATTACTACATCGTCTGTTTCGATGAATTTAACAAGTTCTTCAGCAAGAGGCTCAGCCGTCACATACAGCCTGTTATGCTTATTTGCGGACTTTGCCATACAAATTTGGCTCGATTTCGCAGTCACAGTTTCTTTATATGCAATGAGAGGAGAGATTACTACTTCACAGTCAACATAATCTTTCAGATCGATCTCTAATCGAAGTAGTTGGCTTCCTGAAGCAACATGTTGACCGTTTTCTTCAACTGATATTTTGACGTCAGTGGAATATTTTGCAAGCTTCTTAAGTCCTTCAACCAGCTTTGGTAAATCAGCAGGATTCTTTGGCTCAATGACGTATTTGATAGGAGGTTCTGTAGTATGCTTGAGAGTTCGGATGGTATGAGAATTTTCGTTATCGCTGATGGTACCTTCCTTAACAAGGAATTGATCGACACCGACGAGACCAACCAAGTTGCCGCAAGGTACATCAGAGACATAATCAACGGTTCTACCTCTCATTATGACGGTTTTTTGAATGGATTTTACGAAAAGATCGACCTTCTTCCCCACTGTGTAGTTTGGACCCATTATCCTCACCGTTTGACCTTCAGAGACGGTGCCGCCAAAAACTCTTCCAAAAGCTAAGAATCTTCCTTTATCGGTGGTTGGCACCATCTTAGAGACGTAGAGGATGAGAGGACCCTTCGGATTGCAGTCTCTGAAAGAAACAGCGATTTCGTCGTCTTGTGGGCCATTGTAAAGGCGACCAACTCTGTATTTTTGAGCGGCTTGAGGCGAAGGTAAATGCAGCACCATCATTTCTAAGACAGTGTCGGCAGCGCTAATCCATTTTGACATAACAAGCTGAAGGAGGGGCCTTCCCGTGAGTTCCTTTTCCTTGGGAGTGAGAGAAATTTCAAGCGAAGTGAGCATCTTTTCCATTTGCTCTATGTTGCCCTCCATAATGGAGCGAGAAAGCTTGGCAACCGGTTCCATGATGAAAGCGCAGAAAGCTCTTTTCAGCGACTCACGTTCTTCGTTAACAGGCTCCTGAAGCCATTTCTTCGATTTATTATCGTAGTAGTTGTCACCCCAAAGTTTCTTCATCAGCTTCTCTTGATCAATATTGAACTTCTTAGAGTAGATCCGAGCGAATGTGGTGATAGTAAAGGCCCATCCACGTAAACCAGAACCAAAGGCCACATTGCCTCTAGTTGGACAGATTGAGGTGTCACCCATGGCAGGTTGCTCATAGGCACTAACAATGGCATTGACCGAATCAATGTGTTTTACAAACATTTGGTACATATCTTCAGTCTCGAGCTGGAGCTCAAAAATCAGTCTGTCAATCTTGTTAAGCATCAATACAGGGCTGACCATATCCATCATGGCTTGACGGAGTAAGGTTTCAGTCTGAATGCAAACACCTTCAATGCAATCTACAAGAACGAGAGCACCATCGGTCATATGGAAAGTGTTCATAAACTCAGGTGAGAAATCGACCATTCCCGGGGCAAAATCAACAAGGTTGATTAGATAAGAGTCGCTCTTGCCTTTGCCATAAGGATCATATTCGTAGTACAGAGGACAAGTAGTGGACCTAATGATGATGCTTGTGTCCTTTTGGTCCTCGGTGGTGCCAGTAGACTTGCTGCCACCATTATCAATCTTAATTCCTGCTTGACGAACCAAGAGATCAGTGAGAGTTGACCTTCCGTGGTCGACATGGGCAATTATCGTCAAATGCCGAATGTTCTCAGGCTTGTCCATAAGCTCTCTGAGCCGTCCATTGGAGAGATCTACCATATTTCTGTAAATTTAGTGTACTAAATCAAAATAAACAGAAAAAAATGATTTGGTGAGCAAATAAACTCGGGAATCTGATCAGCAAATAAAATGCAGAATTTGTTGAGAGTTTGAAAACATAACATTTATTTTAGCCAAGCGCTCAACACTCTTAATGTAAATTGATATCATACAGATTGCGTCAATTCTGATCTCAAGATTGTTGGAAAACAGCTCAGATCTCCACTAGGAGATTTCGCAACGAATTAAATTACATATAACATGCTACTGAAATGCACGATTTTGGTTTCAAATGGAATTCGTGGCTTACAGATGTTGGCAGTCAGAGCTTACAATCGATGCACATCCTATTAAATCTTTTTCAAGTATCAGAACGTCTTCGTATTAAAGTCGAAGTATAGAAATTTATAAAATTGCGTGTCAATTTCAAGAGCACGGCGCATAAAACTTGAATCGATTTATTCGTTAAAACACAAATACTAGGCATGTTTAACTTTATACCAAAAATTTACATGGTTTCTTCGCTTCAAGTTTCGTTTTATTCATGGAAATATATAAATCTTTTGTTAAGAACCAAACTTCATGTTCTCTCTCTTGATGTGAGATTCTTATTTGAATTGAGAGGTTATAATGATCTTTCAAGCATACGATTAGTTTAGCAAAGAAAAAAGAAAAAGAAATCTGATTTGTTAATAATGCTGAGGCGACTTGAAACTGATGCAAACTCAAGAATTTGGGTATCTAAGCTTCAGAATCGAGTTCGTCAATATAAAGTAACGCTCGCGGCTGCTTTTGCATTCATTTCAGAGGAAACTGACGCAAATTATTTTTTAACCGTTTGGGTACGTTACGCAAGTTTTTCTTTTTGAGACCAAAAAAGTTTTAAGTTTTATTTCTCAGAACTAAATAACCAGTTTGAATCGGGATATTCAGCCCTTAGCGTTCTGAACCTATTTTTCGTGTCCTACTCCTTGTTTCTTACTTATCTATGAGGAATAACAAGACTAATTGCATTCGAGACCGTTATTTACAAGACAAATCGATAAATTAATTTTTAATTAACCGTTTCCAAATATTTTGATTTTCTTGCTTATTCAAGATTAACTCGTTATATATTTTTTACTTAGACAGAGATAGAAACAAACTTTCAGACAGCCACTTTTCAAATCCATGAAATTCAAAGAGAGCAGCCTTACGCTTCCAACGATACTAGCATATGCTCCTATGGCAATCCTTTTATCACTGACCGGCTTTATTTACGTGGTTTACCTCACAGTAATTCTATTCAAGATAGCGTCTCTCACCACCTAATCCATAGACCTATGTCCTTCCTCTGGCAACAAACAGCTATCCTTATGACAGTAGCACTCCACAAAGCCTTGAGGAGCCGTCACAGTTTTTCATTGTTATAAATACGATCACCGAATTCACTCAGCGCGTTGCTGTGGAGCTCAACCTTGCTACGAATGGAGGAGACACAACGTCTAAAGGATATACACTTGCGATCATTCTCCATGTTTCGATGCTGTTATACTTGATTTCTATCTTTCGAACTATCTTCACTAATCCTGGCTCTGTTTCTGATGTAAGCTCATCCTTCAAGCTTTCCATGACGACTTACCCTTCCATGTGTCTCAGGAATGGAACACTCACATGATGAAAGAAGTTCATGAAGCAGTTGAGACTGAAAAAAGAGTCTTGAGGAATATTCGCATGCAACTCAACAGACGCAAGACGGAGAAAGGTAATGCTCGAACCAGAACCGCTTTAATTTACCTTTGGATTTAGAAGGCGAAGAACGAAAACAGGGTGAAGAGCAAAAAGAAGAAGGCAATGATAGAAATGTCATTGAGAATTCTAATGGTAATTTTTAGCGTCTTGACCTTGTGTTTAAAACTATTTAATAATTAGCTAAGAGTATCAATTTGGAAGCTAGCACACAGGAAGAAGAGGGTCATCTCGAATTAACGGCAGAAAATCAGGCACTTGTAATCGAGAAAACATCTTTGGAGCAAGCATGCCAAGGTCAAGGGGGTGAAAGTCAGGCGAGTCAAGGACAAGAAGGAATTCAAGTTGCCAAGAATACGTCTGAGAATGTGCTAATTGAATTAAATCCCTCGAGTCCTCAGGACAAACCAAAGGAGGACGAAGAAGGTATGCAGAAAGTGCATCAGTTGGCAGTGCTTAGCGCGTTGAAGAGAGGAAACAGGCGCTTTTGCGTTCACTGCGCTAAATTTAAACCTGATCGTACTCATCATTGTCGCCAATGCGGGACTTGCGTTCTCAAAATGGATCATCATTGTCCTTGGATATCGAATTGCGTTGGATTTTACAATCATAAATTCTTTATGAATCTGGTTTATCATGGAAGTAATTTTCGCATTTTTGACTTCATCTCATCGCGGGCTTCTCTCATTAGCTATCCTTCTGATATTCGTTTTGTTCACCTACTCAGAAGTCGTGAAAGACACTTTTGTCAACCCCAATGTAAGCCGTTTGGATAATTTATACTGATCTAACATTCCCAAGGTTTCTACATTTAAGCTCTACCTTATAATGGTCACGTATCTCTTGAGCATAGTTCTGGCATTCATTATGCTCATATTTGCAAGTTTCCATACCTGGTAACGCGCTACCTCATGGTTTTTAATTTGACGCGAAATTCCTAGGATTATTGTAAATGCGAGAACAACTCTCGAATACTGTGAAGGTAAAAAAATAAAGAAATATGACAAAGGAGTGTACAAAAATCTGCAAACCGTACTCGGTCACAACCCTCTTCTTTGGTTGGTCCCATTCTGTAACCTAATTACACTTTCATTTCATTAATATGTCTATTTAAAGGCCCGAATACAGAAGGCGGTGGACACATTATTCATTAATCTGACCTCTTTGTATTGAGTTAAATTCTTTCCGAAACTGTATCATTAGATCGTTGAAAGAGAATTAGTCTTTTTTCCACTCGTTTAAATAATGTGTTTCATATCGTTGTTGCTCTATGTATGCCAATATTGTTCACTCAGAGAGCCCAATTTTCTCGTTCCTGATTATCAAGTAGTTTTAACCATCGTAATTCCTTTTTCGAAAGGAAACAAAGTATGAATGGTACTATTAGAAAAATTCTGGTTGATTCTCTGATCTGGATTGCGTACTCAAAGTTAATTGTAGGGTTTGATATTTGATGTGCTTCAAAAATAAAAACCAAAAAAAGCAATGGAAATGGCGTGGGAAAGAAAGATATATTCTCAAAGGTTGCAACCCATCGTAAAAAGTGATTCTTAACATAATATATATATGCATCATTTATTAATGTGAAAAATTGTATGAATCAGTTACTAATACAATATTCTTGATGATATCCTCATTCTCTTTAAGCGTCATTCTCATTTCCAGCCTCTTGCTGAGCACCCCCGCTCATTTGTGATCCTGACACATGATTAGAAAACTCTCGAAACGACATATTTATTAATTACCTGTTCCTTCTCTTTCAAGCTGTCTGCGATACTTAGAAAGCACACCTGATCTATGAGATTCTTAAAATGCATTATGAAAATTAATCCAATTGTAGCGACGTACTATTTTCAAAGAGCATTGGCCCGCTGTAGATCTTTTCAGTCATATTTTTGATTTTGTTGTTATATTCTTCAGTTTGGGCTTTCATTTGTTGCTGAGCCTCTCGGATTCGCTCTTGCCTCTCTTTTTCTTTCTCATCAGGCTTGTTCGTGGCGACAAACGCTGTGTTCACCTTTGGAGCAAACTACGTGCCGAGATTCGAGTCAGCAAAATCAATAATTGACCAAAATTGTTACCTCCTTTTCTTTCTGCTTTTTCGCCTCAATCGCATTCTTTTTGTCCTGGATCTTCTTCTCCCATTCCTCCTTTTCCTTTCTCTTGAACTCCATTTCTTGCTGCATTTTCTTGGTTACTTTGAACCCGAACTTTTGTTCCAGAGAATTCTCTTGCTTTTGTTGACTTCCTGCCAGGTTCTCTTGGTTTACGGATGCTCCAAAGTTAGTTTCCGTTTTTGCCTGATCCTTGCCAGTGGACCCAAGCAGCAGCCCAAGTCCTCCAAGTTTACTTCCCTGCTGAGCCGTAGCGTTCGCTGAAGCTGCTTTTTGCTGAGGTTTCTTTCGTTGCTCTTGTTCAACGTCTTTTTGGTCTTCTTCTTGGTCGAACTCTTGTTCATACCCTTCTTCATCTCCTTCTTGCTTTTCAACATTCTCGTTTTGTTCACCTCCATCGACATTTTCCTCTTGGTTATTTTCTTCTTGTTCAGGCTGTCCCTCTTCAGCTGGAGCCTCTTCCTGGTTCTCATGCTCATCATTTCCAACCATTTGAGTAATTTTATTAGCAATCAAGTTCGAAAGAGCAGACACTTGTTTTGCTTTTTTGGTCGCTGCTTCTTTTCCTGCCTTTGGATTCTTTCTCAAGAAATGCAGCATAACAGCTTCGTCTGCAGCCTTTTGAGCTTCAACTTTCTTTTGGAACTTCTCTTTATCTTTTTCCTAATATCACAAATTAAAATATGAGTTCGGTTGAGGAGGGCATACAAAGAACGAAAACGGCTTGTCTTGAGTCTTTGGGCGCTCTTGCTTCTTTTGAGTCAGCTCGGCTTCATATTGCTTCTGTAATTCTTGGAATTTCGGAACTTCTTTATTAATTTTAGGGGCAAAAGTAGGTGTTGGTTCAGTGTATTTCTTCGGGTTTTTAATCCTTTTGGCCTCGGCTTCCTCTTTATGTTTTTCATGTTCTTCCATACGAGGAGGAAGGCGGGATTGTGCGATGATCTCTTCAGCTCTCTTTTTAACTCTTTCCTCGCGAGCTTTCTGCTCCTCCATCTCTTTCTGTTTTGCAACTTCTATATTAACGAAGCTATTACGATAGAAAGTTATCCCTGATAGAAGAAGAGTGAAAATTACACTGGGACAGGCTTTGACTTAAATTGCTTTGGTTCTTCCTGAGTTTTGATGGACTCTCTTTCTTTCTTCGCTTTGGCTTCCATATCTCTCTCATAGAAAGAAAATGGCTTTTGAGACTCCAAAATTATTTGCTTCGATGCCTCCTTGATCTGTGCTCGGCGTTCTTCCTTTGCTTGGACCATGGTGTTGAGTCTCAGATGTAAAAATTAGAAACCAGAAGGGCTGATGAATTTACAATGGAGTAACTGTTGTTGCAGGAAGCGGGTTCGCTTTGAATTTAAAGTTAATCGCATCTTCTTCCTCCTTCTTTTTCTCGTTCACCATTTGCTCGACCTTCTTTTTCCTGATCGATTCTTTATTCGTTTCTTTAAAATTAAAGGGCTTTGGAACTGTGAGTCCTTTGGAATCTTTTTTGTTTTTATTCCAATGCTTGAAATTCTGCTGCATCCGAAGGTACTCTATAGATGCATTAGCCATGCCATCTTGAATAATTACTACTCACCTTCTCTCAAATCGAGTGGCAGATCTTCTAGATGCTCGTTATTCCTGATTCTGTCTACCATAGCGAGATCTTGCTCTGCACGTTTCGAGCGAGCTTGTCTCGCTGCTGCCCTTTGCTGCTGTCTTTCTGGATTCTCGTTATCTTCAGCTCTCTCTTCTTCATCTCCATATTCTATCAATATTCAGCGTGAATCTCTCAATCGCAATGTACCTTCAGCCTCGTTAATTGCATCTCCTCCCAAGAGAGGGTTCTGCGCGAATGTTTCCTGCTCCTTGTTTTCAGTGCCTCTATCGCCTCTCTCGCCTTCAGCAGCGTCTTTTAGGAAGTATTTTTGCACTTCATCCCATCTGAGATACTCATTTTCGTTGGCAAACATATCTTCAAACAAGTCTCTAAACGTCGTTTCTATTTTTTCTTTTATTAACATTGCTCGATTCACTTACGACATTACCTGAGGAATAGGAATGTGGATCAATCTTTTCGTTGTAAAATGATTTAATTTGCGGATCTCTCCTGATCGCTTTTATCAACTCTACTTTTTCAACGTAATCTATTCGCAGAGGTTATTGAATCGTAAAAATGTAGTCTAATTACCTTCGGATACTCTGGGTAACGTATCGAAGACGTCATGAATGACTTGCAAATATGCCTCTCCGATTTTTAGGTCATCCTTTCTAATTAAAATGATTTCGATTTGAGTCGGAAATTGTTAGAAATAGCTTACGAAACTTCTTGCTCGACTCTCTTTTTAGTAGGTTCACGATAGTTTTTGAGGTAATCGTAAAACTGATTCCAAGACATGTACTCCATTGTGTTATGCCCATATGAAACCGCAATTTCATACTCGTTAGTGATCAGCGTCAATATCTCATCGACATTCAACGTTCTGCCGACAATTGGAATCTCGATTGCTGGTTTATCGATTATTTTAACAATTTCTGGGTTCGACCGTAGAGCCGTAATAAACTCCATAGTTTTCACAACGAGGTCGTTGTGAACATCTAAATGGTCAAATACATCACGGAATAGCTTGATATCATCTTCCGTTAGCAGCTTAGTTCCAAAGACAGGAGCTTGCCTCTTGGGCTTTTCGTGTATTGGAAGTATTTTTTCAATTTTTCGCTTGTCGTCTTCTGAGAGATTTCGCATCATCAGCTGAGTAAACTCCTTGAAGTTCAGAAAATCTTTAACTTCCGATTTCATTGCTTCCACATGCTAACCAATATATCAACAACTACTTAATATCTGAAGGAAAGGAAGCCGATTACTCTGCTAAATCCTGATTTGAGATCAAAGATAGTAACAAGGTCCTGATTCGTAGAAATAAACTGAATAATATCAGCTTTTGAAACCCGGCCTCTCTTTTCCTGTTTGATAATCGATTATTAGCACGATTGATGAAGCTCTCTGCTTTTACCTTGTCAAGAGATTCAAAGACGAGCTTGAGGATAAAGAGCTCATTATTCGACTTGAGCTTTCCTTTGGAGATTTTAATTTGAGTTTCCTTTCTCATCACTTCATCGTCTTGAGTCACAAATGCTGGAGTATCTTCCAATTGACTCCTTGGTTTATGACTAATCGGAGAGTCTGTGATATCTCGTTTTTTCCGATGCTCTTGAAGTTTTTGGAAGGAGCTTGAAGACCGCACACGCTCAAAGTCAGGTAAATTTTTCGAAGATAAATACAGTTCAGCGGACTCTCTTAAACTATTGACAACCAATCAATGAATAATGAGGTTTTGGAGTTTAATAATACTCTTTTCCCTGTTTGTAGGCCTGATATTTCTGCTCAAAATCCTTCTTTTTGGGGTCAATTCGCTTGATAGCCTCCGCTTTGATGATTAGTTCCTGAGCACTCACCGTATTATTGTCTTGCAAGAGAGCGACTTCAGCCTTTTTCTGCGTTTCACGTGCTTGTCTTTCACGTTTCTCTTGAGTTCGTTGCACATTCGTAAAAAAATTTTTTGATTTTGGTTCTTGTGTCTCCATGCGTGTTTTCTTCACAGTCTCTGGAGTCATATATTAAAGGTATTTCTAAAACACGTTGAACTCGAGCTATTACCGTAAAGAGCATGAATAGGACTGTTTCCGTACTCGCCGCCTGCTATCTTTAGGAGATCATCAGGTTGAAATGCCCGCATTCGTTCCATTTCCTTCTTTTCTCTATATTTTTGCTCTAATTCTTTATTCAGCATCTGTTGTCTCCTCTAGATAATATGCGAAGAATAATGGGTTTATATTGAATTTTCTTTGCAAATTACAAGCAACTCATCAATTTTTGAAACGTCTTTGTCCTCAATTCTTTCAGATTTGCCCTTCTCGTCGGGTGATCTTCCAGGCCTAACGTTGATACCCAATTTCTCTTCTTCCTCTCTATTTTCTATTAGTATTTGTTTCTATTAGCCAAAAATTACGCGAACCGAGACTGCTCATTTGTTGGTTGGTCTCCCTGTCAATTACGCATGTTATTCAAAATCCAACAAGTTATATTTACTTGCATCATCCTGATTCTCTGATATTTCAACTTTTCAATCTGTTTTTCAAGACTTTTCACAACCTCTCCTTGAATTTCATTTCTGTCCATCTTCTTTAGAGGTATGCTGCTTAATGTGTCCGTCACAGTGGATTTTATTTGTGAGTTGACTTTCTCATCAGAATCAAGTATCCCCAGACTTCTCATGATTTCTTGCTTGGTTAGAGCGTCTTGATCTGCTTGCTTGGCTGGGTGTCCAAAGGCTTTCACTGTTGACCGAAAGCCGCCCGAGACATTCGCCGATACGACTGTTGAATTCATGCTGAGCATCCTTGAATGCTGTTACTTACTTCGAAATAAAACGATTGCTTCAGAAACAGGTAGATGATATATTAATTTCAAATACGATCTTAACTGAGAAATCGAACAACTCTCTTTTTAAAAATCCTGCGCTCGCTTCAACTATTTCCAGCTTAATTCGCTTCTTTTAGGATGGTATTACACGTATTGGTAGCCTTAATGGTTGAGACAGGGAGGTTACTAATATCCATAGGAGGATTTAGGAGCAATTCTTTCAGCAGTCAAGTTCGTTTAGACGAATAGCATTCGAAGTACTTACGACAAATGAATAAAACATTAGATCTATTGAGATAGTGCGAAAGGTAGTGAAGTTGGTGTTTAAATGGATGAGAGTTTATGGGGTTTTCGAGTTTGATACAAATGAGAAAAAAATATGCGAAAGAGCTCTCTATTACACTATCAAATGGACTGCTGAATAGAACAAGTAGTAAGACAATCTAGAAAATCTCTCCCTCAATGTGTTCGCTGGAGGATGAATTGCATGATTGCTCTTATTTTATAAAGAGCGAGATCAAGCGCAGGGCTCGAAGTCCTTGCTTTGTTCTTGATTTCGTTTAGGTATTCCAAGGCTCTTTCCATGTGGAGATATGCGAGGGCAGTCGAATTCTGAATACCATTCGTTTTCAAAATTATTTTCGAGCATGTTTCAACATCCTCATCTGACAAATCGCTTTTCGAGTAAATCGACGAGAGAGTTTGAGCAGCTTCCTTCTGTCGGGGGTCTTTGGATAACTCATGGAGAGCGAGATAAGATGGTCCAGTAATAATTCCCTAGAAAAACGCATCAGTTATTTTTCAGCTTAAACCTGCTAAGATACCTCCTTTAAGTCAGCGAGAGCTTTCTTTCCAAGTTGCTGAGTTGTTTGAGTGTAGTCCAAGACATCATCTATTAACTGAAAAGCAATACCTAATACAAATTATTGGAGGAGTTAGCCTGAAGTGTGAATAATTAATCTTGCCTAGATGCTGTCCAAATCGAAATGCGGAGTCCTGAATGGATTCTTCTGCTCCAAACAAAATGGCAACTCCTCGACAGCTGTTCGAGATGAGCGCACCCGTTTTGTAGTAGGATTTAATCAGGTAGTCTTTCAAGAGTCGTTCCATATCAGTAAAATCCTTGTTTCTTCTCGCTTGGATATATTCGCCCTATTATAACATACAGCAGCAAAGTAATGATCCAAAGTAGATAAAATAGTTGATACTGATGTGAGATTGTCCATTATCGTTGAATAAACTTGGAACAGCAGAGGATCTTTCAACGTAGTTATCGCTTTTACCCTTCAAAATACCAAAGTAAGCTGTTTTGAAAGATTCTGGGTTTTGTACCCTCTTCCGACAAGATAATTCGCAGCAAAAATTGCCTCTTTCCTTCCATATTTGGTATGAACGCATTCCAAACCTCTTCTGGAGGTCGCATTATCTAAATTTATTGTATGCGGTCAACAGTGAGAACCAATTCTTATAAATACCTATTATGTCATCATGAACAAGACTCGATATATGAAGCAATTCAATCACAGAAGCCCAAATAGTCTGAGCTTCATACATTTCCATGTCAAGGGACTCGTTTAGGAAAAGATTTCGAGACGACAGCTGAACTGCATACAACAGGTCACTCAGTGCGTAATTTATCAGCGGTCTTGCGGTTATATCGTGAAAACCAGAGTTTTGCATCTAAAGTACCTAACCATCTTGCCTTTGATTTGGAAGTAGTGACCTGCAATCGTTTGTAAGTTTGAATTCGTTGAGTCGATCTACCAAACTTTGAATAAATGTGAGTAAACTTGAATTACAATGTTTTTTTGAATGTAATCATAGAGACCGTCCATATCTTCGGCATGTATTGTTTTAATGAGTTGAGCGGGGTTCTCTTTCTAACCAAATGCTCATTTTGTCCTCTCACAAGTTTAGCTTACCATCTCAAATTTTTGCTGGATGCTGGAGACCTCAACCTTCTCAGTCGCTAGAATCTGTTGTAAACCTTTTCGCCTGGTAAGAACGAAAATTATCCAAAAAAATTCTCACACCATAAGTAATTCCTTTTGACTCATCAATCGGTTTGAGCAAGCGCTGCAAAATTTAAGGCATTGAATGGTTGAGAAGGGGACTTAGTTACCCTTGGCGAATCGAAGAGCCTTGAGGTGCTGATATTGCGGGTAGGGACGGATATCAAAGATATCAACTTCTTCATGTTTGATTGAAATTTTTATATCAATTTAATTCCCGAAACGAAAAAATAATGGATGAACCAGGGTATTTCGGAAAAATTATAGCGTTGCTTAACTAAACCCAACCTGAGGGGGTTAGAAGAAAATGAATACAGTGAAAATCACAGGATCTCACAAAAAATGTATGAAGGTTTCAGTTAATACATACGTACAATATGACACTAATGACCATCTATAAATATGATTTAATCAATTTGCAATTTTCTCTTTCAATTTTCAAATATCTCATTGGAAGCTTTGAGGGGCTTCAAAGACAACAATACTTATCAATTCGTGATTTTCAAGACTATTTTTCGAGAGATAAGAAGTTTTTCAAATTAGTTCCCTTGCTAAGACCCAGACAATATATACTGCTTTGCAAGGTTTTAGTCTCTGGATTAACTTCAATTTTTGTTATCACCGAAGCATTGAGTATCTTTCTCTCGCCAATCCGGAAATCTTTGGCCACATGGCTCTTTTTCAACCCAGGAGTTTCAAGTTTACACACTTTTGGAGATAAATCATCATCAGGTTTTTCGACCGTAACCCGCTTGATAAGAGGAGATTGTGGGCTTTTTGGAGATTTCTCTCTTCGGAATTGCCTATTGGCAGTTTGCAAGGATGATAGGCGGAGAGACACTCGAACCAACTCCGCTTTGGGGGCAACAGGGCTTAAGGTTTGATTCAGAGTTGCCAACCGAAATTCATTGGTAAAGGGTCTTCTTTGATAGTCTATAGAAAAATTCAATTTTGCTCGTTTATGTTGATGCTTCGAAGAGACTGAGGGAACTCTGATATGCTTTGGGACTTCGAAAACTCTCTTCTCGTTGTTCTCTCTTACTTTATGATGAAAAAACGCTGGTTTGCGTTGAGGGCTAGCTTTATTAACAGAAGCAGCAATCGTGTCAAACAGGGCATCCTTTGTGCGTATATCCTCAGCAATATCGTCATCTTTGTACATGCTCTTCAAAAATATATCGCTATCAGGTAGAGAGTATTTTTTCGAGGTAAAAGGGTCCGTAGACTCGAAGAATCGTCTACGTTGCGATGAATTCTCTTTTGCTCTGTATGCATTCAGAGATGTCTCTAAGTATTAAATCAAGTGAAAGTTAAATACTATTGCTGTAGATTACTTTGCGGGCTGATCAGAGAGAAAATGTCCTTAGTTAGCGAATCTCTGACTAATCTTGGACTCTCTGTAGTTGGTAGGGGATTTTTGTCCCAGTGATATCGAGAATGCATTTCTTCATTCCGAAGGGGAGCACCTCTGCTGCGCATGTTGAGACTAATAAAAATTAGTTAATGAGCCAATTAACACATTGAAAGCAGATTAAAACAATGTAAACTCTCGTGCTCTTAGCATCCTCAAGAAACTTTGCATGTGCTAGCCAATTTCTTAAGTTCCTTGAATAATATATTTAAAATAAAAGGGTAGGAGTCTGTGATCGTCCCTCCAAACTTGACAAATTTTATTGTTAAAGAAGCTAATGAAAAACAGCATTAATAATAACTCTCGCAAAGAAGAAACTCCGTTCTCACCAAATATTACCACCATAGCGTAAGTTTTGGGCATACTCCACGGATTTTTTTCATTATTCACTTTGCAAATGGAAATTTTTATTTGATCTAATTTTTATTGATTACAATAACTTATTTGTAAAACAGTTAAGCAAAGCCAGACCAAAAACATGAACATAGACGCACGATTTAACTCCCTCTCAGATCAATTTACTCGAGAATACGACGTAATTTCACTGCCACTACAATGCCCTGATTAATCTATTCAATTGCAAGGCCAAAGGATACACTGTACAAAAAGAATACCAACAGATCAAAGATACTTACATCTACGGCGACTCTTTTCCAAGTGTCTCAATAATAAATAAGCAACAGTACCCCATTTCATTGAAATCCCTTTAGTAACGTTGCTCTAGAATGACCGTCAATCGGAACTTGAACGAAATAGACTCACGAATCAATAAAGATTATAGCGTCGATCCCAGGATCCTTGAGCTTGAACGGGTAGCAGAGGCAGACTATCACCGCAGAAAGCAAATAATCTCTCAACTTGAGGAGGAGAAAGCCCGTCAGCAAAGATATTACGAAACATTGCAAAGAATCCGAGAACAAAAAGAAATGCTGGACGCAACAACCAGATTCGATACAGATGAACAAGAAACCTACGACTACAATCGTGACCCTCGCAGCAAAATGTCTTTTGAGCCTTGGACTTCCGGCATCGTTGCCAACGATAAGAGCATTCTGATTGCTGATCAGAACCAACAACCTGCAGGACCAAAGTCACAAGCTTGGAGCGCTGATAAACTTCAATCAAGCCAAGTCGGAAACTTTGATGTCAATAAGTTCCATGCAGGTCAGCTGGAGAACGTGAGCAAGCTACAAACCAGTCAAGTTAGCAATATGGGGACAACTCTACGAGGAAGCTTGAATAAGAACGATGATTTTAATCTGCATCAAATGCGAAGATCTGTGGGTAATGATGAAAAAATTAGAGAGTTCGAGTATAATATCAGAGAGAAAGGCAATAAGTTCCAGCAAATAGGAAAGCATTATCAGACCTGGAGACCTAAAAGAATGTAAAAAATTTCCTTAAGTAAACTTTTTTGAACCCAGGTGTTTTAGGCAGCAGATTGAGGTTGAACCTGATATTACAATTAACCGCGCTCAAGATGAGATTATAAGAAAAGTTTTAATCAAAGTGAAGTCTTTGTTGCAAGCAAAGCGACTCAAAGAGGCTGAAGCTACCATTACTAACGCGATAGGAGAAGGACTTAACCATTCAGATATATATTATATGGCAGGAGAAGTTAAAAGAGCTTTGGGTTTGTAGTTTATACTCTCAACGATCTCATCTTTCTTTCTTAGGTTTATTGCCAGAAGCTGTCCAACATTTTCTCACCGCTTTGAAATATGAAGTGCATTCGCCTTATGTCTACCAATCGTTAGGAATGTGCTATATTGATTTGGATGACGACGCGAAAGCTATTCCTCTTCTCAAGCATTTTGTCGAAAAGATAGTAGCTTCAATTCTCTGAGTAAGATTTGTAATAGCTCATTCAATAGGAGTCTGAGTCCGGAAACTATGAGCTTGGGAGAGCGCTGGCTCGAGCGAAAAATTATTTAGGAGCTAGCGTGCACCTATCGAAAGCCGTTGAACTCAATAACAGACAACCTGAGTATTATCTCAACCGCGCTGAAGTCTATGAGGCTTTGGGTTTCATGAAACTGGCAACTGACGATTATAGAGCTTATCGAAATCTCAATCCGAACTATCAATACAAATTCGAGCAAGAAGCCAAACAGTTGGAGGGTTATGGAAAGTTTGTTGAAGCCGATAGGATTAGAAATTTTGCAAAGAAAATAACTTCTTCATAGCAATATGTATATGAACATATGGTTTTTCGAGAATAAATAAGTCGAGTTAAAAAATTTGAATGAGGCATCTTCATCTAACAATTACAAAGTAAGAGCACTAATAGCTGTACGTAAGTAAGTACTCATGTTTAATAAAAAGATCTAGCAAAAACTGTTTAAACTTCATTTGTTAGCAGCAGCAGCCAATATTTTAAGCTGTTTTGCTGTTAAAATTGGCACAATATTGCTTCAAAGAATCGATGAGAATTATAATATTTTTTTTTCAAGAATTAAAGCAGGTTTTCAGCTGACATTCCTATTATTGAGGTTGTGAGGCTATTTTTGCTTATTTCCATTTAAAAATCATAAGAATTTTGCATGTATACAAAATACTCACTCAGTTCTACTCATTATGAAAACGTTAAACACAATTGTACTCACAACCTAAGTCTCAAGTCCATCCAAGGAAGGCTGAGCCTTCAAAATCTTCCATCATCTTACTTGTGAACTTTCTTTCCTGGTCTGGGCTCGTATTGCTCACTCTCAGCGTTATGCTAAAAATTTTAATGTTAAAACATGAAAACTTTGATTTTCTTACCTCTGGAGCTCTTTCTCTTGGCTGATTCAACAAACCTGCCCCTGGTCCGATACCTTGATTCTCCACGAAGGCGAGGAAGCTCGGTCGTGAAGGAAGCACCATGTCACTTTGCTGGAAATTAGACGCCAGTGCATTATGGAAAAAGCTCGCTGAGGTTGGTCTTTGAGTTTGCTGTGAAGTTTGATTTGGTGGCGGTGGTCTTGATCGATTACGATTACCGTCATCTCTGGGAGGTTGGGTCAAACTAGGATCTTTTGCTGGGTCTAGCACATCAAATGGGTTATGTCTCTGATGAAGTTGAGGAGGCCTTCTTTGTCCACCATCGTCACCATATCGAGACTCGTTGCGCTGACCTTCATAGCGACGATTATCTGATCGATAGTCATCCCGTCGACCACCCTCATAACGTCGGTCGTCCCTGCGATAATCGTCTCGTCGGCCCTCGTCCCGTCGGTATGAATCGTCACGACGGCCTTCATCTCGTCTGTAGGAGTCATCTCGACGGCCTTCATCTCGTCTATCTGAGCGATAATCATCTCTGCGATTATCTGAGCGGTAGTCATCGCGTCTGTAATCTCCTCGAGAGCTATCATATCGTCTGTCTTGCTGATAGTCTCGGTGTCTCGGAGGGCTTCTTTCATCACGATATTGCCCATAATTTTGTCCTTGATTTCTATAGTCTTGCTGATAGTTTCTTTCATCACGAGGTGGGTATCTCGAGTCTCTTGAGTCCCTAGACTCTCTGTCTGGGTACCTGTTAGGATTTTTGAATTGCGTAGGGAATTGATACACAGCCCTATTAATCAAAAGTCAAGCTTTTACACCAAATTGCTTTCACCTGTTATTATTGTATGACTGTGTAAACTGGTTGTGAGCATGGTGCACATTATAACCATAAAGCGTTTGCATTTCATATTGGGGTTGGTTTAGTGATCCTCTTCCAGTGTATTTATCATAGACCTCGAGTGCCCTCTCAATGATCCTATCAATAATGTTAATTTTCTGCTGATAGACAGTAATTGTGTTTTACTTCAACACTCGCGATCCTTGATATCCTTTACGGTCATCGTTGGCCAACATCTCTGGTTGCAATTCTTTTGGAGGCAATCTAGCTCCTGGTAATAATTCGCAAAGATGTGGCTATGGAAGAACAAGTTCAACAACTTACAACAGATCTGAAAGAATTTACCTTTTGAGGAGGGTTCTCAAACGCTAGCGCGAGTACTTGGTTGTTTGGGATCTCATCCAGAGCGTTGCAACTCAGATAATTAGTGTATTTATGCCCAATTTTGAATTTCTGTGGGTATCCCATAATTTTCCCGGTCACTCCCCCAGATTCTTGGGACACCTCTACACACACTTGCTCAGACTCAAGGTCAGATTCATTCGTCGTTTTCGATTTGAAATCATGGAACAGGTCGTGAGACTTTGAGATAAAAATAAGTTCCTTCCCAAGCCGGTTTCTTTCGATTTCATCTGGAGTTAAGCCATGTTCATATCTTGCGACAGCTCTGAGAAGTCTATCTTCTTCAATAAAAGGCAGCAGCACTTCTCCCATCCAAGCGAACCGTTTGCCTTTAGTATCAACTAAGAAATCGATGGGATAGAAATCCGCTATTTCGGAGTCAGGAGACTGCATCAGCGGCCAGAAACATGGTGGGATGGCCCTAGAGCTGTAAGGTGGGAAGACTGCGAGCAGCTGATCGTAAGGTCGGAATGGCTTTCCCATTTCAAATCTTAAGAGGTATTTACTATGAAGAACAAGCCAAAATTGTTACTTTATTTCAATCTGGTTGATTCCTTGCAAATCGACGGCCAGAGGCGCATAGTGGAAAGGATAAAACCAATTCCATGAGATACAGCCTAGATCATGCTATGAGAACCTATTGAGGACAAATAAAATTGATTCACCTTTATAATAATAGCTGTAAATCCAGCAAAGCGCTTCAACATAAGCTTTTTTGATGAGATAAGTGAATTCTGGGAGCTCATGTGGCAAGACATGGAACTTTTCATGGTAATATCTTTCTCTATAGCCTCTTTCTCCGAGACGAATGGTATCCTCTTGCTTCGTTGGATCAATTTCATTAGTCGACTTTAAAACCATGGTTAAGATCCACTGTAAGGACTAAATATACCTTGAGCAAGTCTTTTAGCTGCTTGTTAAATAAGGAAGTTGGATCTTGTGGCTCTTCTTCTGGGGCTTGTCCTTTGACAGTTTCTACGGAGATGCCCATGGTCTCAGCAATGAGAGGGACTTCCAAATCCTCTTCCCCTTCTTTTTCCACCACTTCCTCAAGAATAACCTTTTCGATTTCTACCTCGACCGCCACGTTTACATCTTCTGGTGCTTCTATGGGTTTCTCTTCAACTTCTTCTTTCATTTGGTTTTCTGGATCTTGTGCCTTTTCAACTTCAGCTTGCTCTGGCTGGCTTTCACCAGTTTTCTCAGCAGGTTTATTTTCAGACACTTCTTTTTTCTCTAATAAGTGTAATTGGAAGGTTCATTTTTTGATTTAACAAAAGAAAAAAAAAGATTCTTAGGAGCCCTACACCTGGATAGCCCAACACCCCGTAAACAATGCCCAGCAAGGAGAACGACTCTGAAATCCTACGTTATTTTGGCCGGGAGCTTTGCTCGACAGTGCATTGAGCATCGTCCGGGCTAAATACTCGAAGCACGGTCGAAAGACTCCTCAACGTCAAAGGAAATTTCAGAGTTTGGCCCTGCAAGTAGCCGCAACAGGGCGGTTGGTCAACACAGATTTTTCATTCATATAACGCTAATAAAATGAAGCATACCTTCTTCCTCAGGTTTTTTTGGAGGTTCTCCTCCACCGAGCGCTTTCCTTAGCTCCAAGGCAACTTGCCTGTTTCGTTCATCAGACTCTTTGGCTCCAATCCTTTTGTAATTGGCTTCATCATCTTCTGTCGGTGGCTCTGGTTGCTTCGTTTCTTCCCTCTTTTTCTCTCGGAGATTCTTGATCCGTCCTTTTTGGGCATCAGGATTTTGCTTTTGAAGCTCTTGGTTTTTTCTCCAGTCCTACAAAGGATTCGATTTAAAAAACCATGAAATATATCTCCGTACAGCAGATTTTGTTATATCTTTAAGTAGCACGTCTTCTATCTTGGCCACCTCAGCGAGGAGAATGTCGACTTTTTCGAGATCAAGCTCACCTGAAATTAGCTATAAGAATTCACTCTTAATGCATCAATTTTTACCATTATTCGTGAGGTATCCTCTCATGTACGGAAGCACTCTCTTGTAGAGATAGAGAATGGCGTCAATACCACCTTCTCGAATTTGAAGCATCGGCAAATGAGGCACAAAATCATTTCTAGAGGACAAAACAGGCATAATTATTCAATATTCACGCTCAATTGAGTAACTACCCTACAAAGAAGCACATGAAGACGAAGTCATCCACAATCCTTTCGAGATCATAAGGAAATGGCAGTTCAAAGTTGCGAAACTATTAGATTGATTAGCTTGAGTTGACAGTTTCTGTATTACTTCGTGATCGAGAAACTCGCGAACCACAAAGAGCTTGATAAACTGAAAAATAATGGGAATTTCTGCAGCTTCTTTTTCGTGGAACTCTCCTTCCTTCGTGTCACCTAGCATAAATGAGCCTTCTCGTTGCTGGAGCTTCTTCTTCTCAGTTTGCGTCATAACTGTCTCTCTAATGATGTAAAAGTGCGGTTCGTGAGTAGACAATCCAAGCATGATAAGATCAGCATCAGCTCCATAGATGCAATGTCTTCTGTTTGGATCATAGTTTTCTGAGAGTCTCTGCTGACGGATAAAATGCAGGATTTTATGCTCTCCTTCTCCCGGGATAGTCGCATCCGAGAAGACTACCATCAAATTTTTGTATCTCGGATGGGAGTTGAGTCTTTCAGTGATGAAATACTATAGATATTGATTAGATGCTACTAGCACTGATAGTGAAGTTTGCCTGAAGAGCGATTGACAGTCTCTGCATAAATTCTGTGCCTGGAGTGATGACATTGGAGTCGAATCTGTTGTCGTACTTGACGTCAAGGTCGTCTGGGATATCTAAGCCCTTCTCTTTCCATTCATTTTTGAGAGATTCTTTCTTTTCAGCGCTAGACAATCCAAAAAAAAAAATTAGGCATTCCAATGTCATTATATGTCACTTACGTGACCTTTGCTTCTTGTGCGGCTCTAAAACGTCTCGACCTTTGCTGATTCATCTTTGCTCTTGGAGCGACTCCATCTGGGTGATGATAGTGATGAGTTTTAGAAGAAAGGCTCTCTCAAATACCGATTGCGAAATAAATGAGCTTTTTAGGTTTGACAATCGAAACAAGTCGATCGACATATTCAAAGATGTTGTTGAACATATCTGCTTCGGTTAATGGCTTTGGGATCGGCTATTAGGACAGTAGAGATCAGCGGTTGGCATTGAAGAGTAATTACAATATTTTCAGGATGAGTACATGGATGTATGATTCCGTTCATATCAAGATAGAAATTGTCGATCTCAGGAGTATCATCTGCGTTCATGTCGGGGTCATCGAAGTTATAATTTTTCAGCACATCAAGAAGAATGGTAGGGCATCTTATTGTGAGCCATTTGAAAAATGCTGGGACTCCCATAGAACCTAATATATTTTGCTTTTTATCTAATTCAAATACCGCTCAAAAAAATCGAAGCGATTAAACTAACCTTCTATTGATTGGTAATCTTATTATATCTTCAAAAAGAAACTTCAATAACAATGAAGAAATCGTTTTAATAGGCTAAGAACTGTCCATCTCTGGTCATTAATTGGTGATGATAGGCCGAAGTCAGGGTAATGATTTGTCATCGAGCAGATAAAATGAAAGTGCGATGGGAGTCTTAAATCGAATGAATTGCAACTTAAACTGTTAATGAACTAAATATTGCGGACGAATCACCTTCTCTCAGTTACTTGGAATCAAAATCGCCATCTGGAATATCTGAAGTCAACTATAGCTGGATCAAATTTTTAGATTGTGGGGCAATGTAAAAAATTAGAAGTCAGAGATTTCAAACGTTCTGCAGACATCGTTGCCGAAAGGTGAAGTTCGGGTTAGCACTACACAGCACAATGCATCTTCTTGCCAATTTATCAAAATTCTATTCTTAAGTGAAATTTCTTTGGTCTCTCTCTCTCCTTTTTTTCAGACATCTGTAGTTAATTTGATTGGATCCTTTTTCTAAAATAGAAACTCTCTCTTTTGCAGGTAGTCTCTGCTGCGATATGTTGCTTGTAAAACTACTAATTAATCACTACGAATAGATTGTAGATGGACATCTATTATTTTCGATTTTAGTAAAAACAATTTTGGTGAGGTCCAACGATGCTGAGTTGATATGAAAATAATAATAATATCTTTCTTAGAGCATCTATCATCTCCAATCTATTTTGAATGATACTTGTAAAATTATGTATCTCATTTTAAGCATAATTATTTAATAAATTTTAACTGTACTGGATCCAGCTCTAACAAAATACCGACAAATAAAAGCCTTGGAGAGTCCTCATTAAAATATTCGATTAGCGCACGCCCTCGGAAAAGTTTGAGTGGTCTTCAGCTATCTGAAGTCATTAAGATAACATCAGTCATTGAAAATAAGTTTATTATGCCCTTTTGTATATTATAAACGTCGGAAGAGAAAACCTAACTCAAACCTCACACTCCTCGCAAACAGCGTCTTTTCCCCCTTTTATTTTCATCGAGGCTGTGAAAGCTTTATGATTCCAAGGACTTCTTTAACAGCAGTCTTGGGATATTTTCCACTCATATATGTATATATACATAAAACAAGTTCATATATTATCCTAGGTAGAAGTGAATAGAGAAAACTCATGTTTAAATACTTCTTATCAAGCCCGTATACCATCAGTGTCTAATAGGATAGCACTACTTTAATTTTTTTCCTTGAGGAGACATTAATTTTTCAACGCGATATCCAAATATATATCTTCTCTCTTATCAAAAGCAGTCAGTCCTTTTCTTGAGACCTAGTTCTGAGGGTTTCATCTCTGGCTTGAAAATTCATCTTCAGAATCTTAAGAAAGGTCCGGTTCAAAAAGCTTCTGAAACGAACATACCCTTAAAATAAATCAAAAGCCCGATTTAAAGAGACTTTAATTTGAATAATCGATTGCATCATTCAACGCTACTGAAAAATGTCCTCATACTGGTGGCATACTGGTGCTAAAAAAAACTAATTAATTAATTTAAACTGATCTTGCAGTCCTTTTTCTTACGTTTTTATTTCGAATCCAAATTTAAAAGATTCGAGTTCGCAATAAAAATTTAATACCTCCGCAAAAATCCTATCATCATTGATTCTATCCCATGTAAATTTCTTCGTTTTAACTATTTTATAATAAGCGGAACCCTCAATTTTTTTCGTAGGGCCTAAATCATCAGCCACTTAATTATGCAAGCTACGAAAAGACTCAACTTTTCTGATTACAGAAGAGAGGTCCTTTTTGGAAAAATGAATGTCTAATTGTTTCAGCTATGATAATCTAAGTGTCTGAAAACAATGAAAAAAGCTCGAAAATGGGTATTTCAGAGTTTTGTTCCAAGTAATTCGATAAATTTTAATCTCGTTTTTATTGGTCCAGAATAAGTTTTGCTCACAAAGAAAAAATTTTGTCTAAATTAGATTTGCATTCCAGTGAGTTCATTATTATCAGAATAAACTCTCGAATGTACAAACAAGTTCTCAAACAGGCCACTAACAAAAGTTTGAGCAGTTCACCCATTGTTGCTGACCATAGAAGGTCGAAATCCACGACACTCTCTCCTTGGGATACCCCTCCACTGATCGCCAAGCCCAAAACGTGTGTCTTTGGCAAGAATCTACAGGTGGCTTTTATAATCTCTTCAAGCGATATAACTGTTTCCTAATCCACATAGAAGAAAGTATTGGTGCTTGATCTCGATGAAACGCTAGTATACTGTCGAAAAGATTCACGAAAACCAGGAATGAGGAGAGTTAAGGTAGCTAACGCATTAGCATTCTCTGAATTCATCCCTCTAATAGCTTCAGGCAGGAGATGCTGTACAGTACATGGACGTTAGTTTGAGACCAGGAGTTGAGAGATTTCTCGACGAAATGGTAAAGATCTATACGATTGCGATGTATACCACCGCATCCAAGGATGTAAGGCCTACATCTTTATTACAGCTTCTAATTCGATTCGTTCTCAGTATGCAGACTCATTACTCATTGAAACTGGCTTGAAAAAGTACTTCGCAGCGAGTCTGTATAGAACTAGCTGTAAGCAAGAAAAAGATGGAAAATTAATAAAAAGCCTCGCTATCTTTGGAGTTTCTATGAAGAATATACTGCTAATAGACGTAAATACACTCTCATAAGCCCGAAAAAGATGACACTGATTCACAATAGGATTCTTTAGCACATTACGATAATCAACCAAATAATTTTTTACACATCAAAAGATTTACTGGAAATCACGATGATAGAGAACTGGAGCAGTTGATTCCATTTTTGAAAAAATTAGCCGAGGAAGACGATGTCCGTTCGGTCTCTGAGAAATATGCTAAGTTCTGCAACAAGCCACAATTAACAACAAAGTTGTCTACTGAGGTTGCAAGCCTCCCTGATCAACAATGTTCGCAGAGGGAGCTGATGATATCAAAAGAAAAAAGCAATAAGACTACCGAGCATCTATCTCAACTAACTACGACCTTCAAAGAGAGTATAGATATTAGGAATGATGAGTTCCCATGTGGCAATGAATCAGAGAACTACGATGAGAACGTGAATGAAAATTTGGAGTCAAAGGAATATAATCGCGATGACAATTTTACTATTTTCGAGCTCACAAAGACAAGATCAGAGCCTAGTAGGCGAACGTATTTCCAAAATGTCTCAATGAAAGAGGAGTGTCCATCGCCCTACTCCTGCGTAACGAAATTTGGAGGATCAATTGGTGGAATTTCACCTCTGGCATGCTCTGACGATAATGCTGATTTTGATACTGACGAAATAATGTCTGTAGAGTCAGAAGGCAAAGAAGAAATCTCCGTTGTCCTAAAGATGAAACCGTTAGGTTCAATTTTCACAAGGATGAAAAAGAACTCTGCGATCTCATAAATCTGGCTAATTGCTCCCTTCAGTGAGGCACCATTTATATAAAGTATCGATTTTTTATATTTTTTTGGTTCGTCATTAAAACGATTTTTGGACTCAGTTTTTGAGTAAGTTTGTCTTTTCAAACTTCGTTTGATTGCATATGCATTTATTTTATTTTAATTTGTCATGGAAACAATTCATATTGTGAGAACAGAGTACCCTATCCTGTCATGAAATTTTGGATATATTAAAGAAGAAGCAATTCTTCCACGCTCAAGATAAAACAATTTCGAGGAGGGAATCGATCTATATGATTTACCAACAAGGAGTCCATGCTCGCCTAAAATTTTATTTGCTAGTATTTTTTTATTCGATTGTTATTTGATGTTTTATCTTGTGTTTTTTGTTATGTTGATATTGGGAATTTTTATTTATTCTGTTAATTTTCATATTGTCTCTCCATCGATTTAATATCTCTCCACGTAACTGGGCTTTTTCCATCACTTTTTATTGATCAATGATGATATTGAAAGTCAGATTCTTTCTACCAAAGTTCTTAATGTAAGGGACTCCAACGTTGAATTTGAATGGATACTAAACCATTTTGGGGGAAGGGGGTCAAGAAAAACCAGGAATGGAACATCAATACCTCCAAACAGGATTTAAGAAAAGGGGATAATCGCGCTCTTTAAATAAAATTGTAATTTGTAAAAGTTTAAATCATCAAGAAGGATGGAGCCGGTCACTAACAATCAAGAGGAGAAGAAAGCAGCAGAGCCAATCAAAGAAAACCTTGGGAGTCTCCTGAATCTTTTCAGATCAGAATACTTCACTCTCGACATGTGCCTGCTTTATATCAACAAGCGGCTCGAGTCTGGTGTGCATGATTATCTAGTCAACAAGCTGTACAACTATAGCGATCACGAAGTCAGTTTCTACATTCCCCAGATTTGCTACTTGCTGATAAAGAGGCAATCGCATTCAATAGAACGCTTTATTCTAGACAAATGCAAAAAGCATTTAATTCTCTTCATTAAAGTTTTAGCCCATCTGCTTCCATCCTCTAACCTTGTGCCTTCAATTGAATAGATCTTTTGGTGCCTCAATTCATTCTCTAAGTGCAATGCAAAACCCAACAAAACGCAGCAAGAGTATGTTAATGCTCTCTTGCTCGTAAAAACTTTCATACATCCAAAATTTCATAATGTTTTTATGCAGAAAGCAGAAAGAGAAATGGTCAATGGCAGCTTCAATGGTAAATCATTGCTACCACGAGGAGGAGAGATTAAGAAAATCGATAATCTTCAAAGTAATATAAATACATTCAGTTTTTATCTTAAACATGCCTCGAACAATTTAGTTGTAGCACAGGAAGTGCATCTTAAAAACCTTCGCTCAGAGTATTTGGGGCTCACGCAAAAATTTACGAACGTCTTGGTGGGTTTGTCTCTAAGGCTCAAACAATACGAGGATCAAAAGAGAGTTGAAGTCGTAAGGGAATACATCAAAAAACTAAACGTATGGCTCAAACAGCACCGGCGGAATGTTCTGCAAGAGAAGTAATTCCTCCTTATAGATAATTGCGAATATAACACAAATCTCACCTCATCATTAGAGACACAGCTAGTTTCTACGAAGGAGTACAATTGCCTTTTCTTGATGAGACGGGAAAGGATTCTTCTTACATGGTACGTGCGATATATTTCAGGGATGGATTACTGATTTATTGATAAAGATTGTTGCAGTAAATGAGGAAGAAGTCGCTTGTTTCAATACAAAAAAACGTGTCCCAATCAAAGTTGTGTTTGAAACAATTGAGTAAGCCTTTCACAGTTACTCCTTGAATTAATATATCGGTGTGTGTGCGCTAGCTCTAAGGAATTACAAACTTATAGTGAGCGAACAATTGCTTCATTGATGACTCCGAAGAAAAGATTTTCTTTTTCTTTCAGGCTTCGCTCTAACTCGAATAAACAAGAGCAAAATCCGTTTACTGTAGTGAGCATCGATGACCTTGTTAATGAGGTCACAATGGACGAAAAAACAATCAAGCAAATTCGACAGCAAGTCGAAGAAAGCAAATATCAGGGTCTCAAGCAGTTTTCAAAAATAGTGCAACAAGAAGAAAAAAAGATGAAAAAATCAGGCCGAGACTCTCTTTCAGAGTCCACAACAACTTCATCAGAGAAAAACGGCGACACCACCACGTCCACTCACTCAAATACTAACGGGAAAAGGAATTCGTTGACGATGAGCAGAGAAACGCTCGAAGCGGGACTACCCAATAGGTTCAAACCTCGAATGAGTTTGAAGCCGTCAGATGGAGAGCAAATTTTGGATTTCTTTGATGAGAAAGACGAGCAGTATTTAAATTATCAAAGAGAGCTGCAGCATGCAGAAAATTTGAAGCGCTTTAAAGAATTTTTCCCTGCGTTTTCAATAATGAAGAGGAGTAAGAGCTTAGAAGGGAAAGGAACCGCACATCGAAGACGACAAAGGCGGTCTTCCTTGAAACAGTTTTCTCTCGAAGAGTCTGTGCAATACCTCGAGATTTTTAAGATGATGCATATGCCGAGCTCTCATGAGGAGAGAGTCAACAAGATTCTCGCGAGTGTTCATAAAAAAATCGACGAGAGAGAGATGAATGAGTTCCACTTGATCCACGAAGAGTTAGGCACTAATCAAGGGAAAACCGTTTTTGGTGAGAGATGGAGCTTCAAACTGAAGCAAATGACTTCGAATTCGCCTTACGGTCATTTTCCTTCTTTCAAGCTCAGGCCATATATCGTAAAAGGAGGAGACGATCTGAGGCAAGAGCTCATCGCAATGCAACTTATCTACCGTTTCAGCACGATCTGGGCGAACGCAGGTCTTTCTTTGAAATTAAGACCGTATGATATTATAGTGATTTCAGAGGATTCCGGATTGATAGGTAGTTAATTTTGTGTGTGTGGATGTGAAGTTTTGCTAACATTGATTACGTTAGAGTACGTCCCTGACACGGTATCGCTGGATTATCTGAAGAAGAACGCGAAAGATTGCAAAAGTCTCAAAGAATTCTACCAAAAGACTTTCGGAGAAGATTTCGAGGAGGCTCAAAAAAATTTCATGGATAGTCTTGCTGGCTATTCTTTACTCACATATTTGCTCAACATCAAGGACAGGTAAAGCTTTAAAATAAATATTGCAGAGGGATTTTAATTGTGCTTGATTTAGGCATAATGGCAATATATTAATCGACGCCGAAGGATATATAATTCATATTGACTTCGGGTTTATCTTTTCGAATTCTCCAGGAAACGTTAACTTCGAGAGCGCTCCGTTTAAATTAACACCGGTATTATTTGGAAGTTATCAACGGGAATTTGACTGAAAACAATAGGAATACGTCGAGCTTTGTGGTGGATTAAATTCTGACACATTTAGCTATTTCAAAATTCAGTTGTTTAAAGGACTAATTGAGCTCCGCAAGAACCTTGACTCATTTGTCTACCTTCTCAACATCATGAAAGCTGAATCAAATCTGCCTTGTTTTGAGAACTTTGATGAAAAAGTTTTCAGAGAGCGATTCAAGGAATTCGCCACGGACAAAGAGGTATTGAAGAAATGTTTGAAACTATCTCATTTTAATCATCGGATAGATTTACGATCACATTGAAAAATTGATTGATGGAAGCTATAACAACTGGAGGACTAACCGATACGATGTTTATCAGAAGCTGACTAATGGCATCCTACCTTAGGTCGGTGCCTGATACTATCTAACATAAAATTTGACCCTTTTAGGAGAGAAGCTATTCCAATTCCAATTTTAGTTTCAGGCTGCGTAATAAATTGGGTGATTCTTTAATAATTGTGCCGATAAAGGGTCTCTTATGTGATTTGTAACTTTAGGTAGATCTATCCATTCAGATGCAAACGATTTCGACTTTATAAGTCTAATAACATGACACTATTCCGCCTCTATTTTTTCTTTTCAACTATTAAGTCATACCCATTTTCTTCTACATAGCAGACTAGGATCCGTGCACTTACAATAAACTCATTTGGGATTTGTTAACTCATTAGAATAAGTTGATTTCAACAAAAACAAAAAATCTGTAATAATTAAGGAAGACCGTATAGTTAACACGGGATATCTGGGTTTAAATCTGTAAGATCTTATTATAATCATAATAACATCTAAGAAACACGCATACGATGGCTGAAAAAGCGACTATCCCCATGGAATACCGATACCTCGGAAACTCTGGCCTCAAAGTTTCAGTGGTTGCTTATGGAGACATGCTTTCAGCTGACACCGAAGAAAACCAAAAAAGAACTGATGAAGTTGTCAAAAGATGCCTTGAAGTTGGAATCAACTACTTTGACACCGCTGAAACCTACGGAAACGGCGCCCATGAAAAGCTTCTTGGCAGAGCCCTCAAAAACTGTGGCAAGCCTCGTACTGATTACGTTGTGAGCACGAAAATCTTTACGACTGATAGATTTAATATCAAACCGAACAATCTCGGTCTCTCTCGCAAGCATTTACTGGAGGCTTTTAAGAACAGCCTCGAAAGGCTTCAACTTGACTACGTTGATATTCTCTTCTGCCATCGTCCTGACCCAACAACACCAATGGAGGAAGTTGTTCTCACTTTCAAGGACATTTTTGCCAAAAATCAGGCATTCTATTGGGCGACTTCAGAGTGGTCTGCTAGTGAGATCATGCATGCTTACTGGCTTTGTGAAAAATATGGTGTACCCAAACCAATCGCCGAACAAGCTCAATACAACATGGTTCATAGAGAGCGATTTGAGGTTGAATATGCATACCTCTTCGATAAATACAAGATGGGTACGACCGTTTGGGGTTCGCTGTCAGGAGGACTTCTTACAGGTAAATTGGTTGACCCAGATTTTGACAAATCCGGAACTCGTTATGATATCCCACTGCTCAACAGTGCCTATCAAATAGACAAAGCCCTAAATGCTGATAACATTGAAAAGACCAAGAAGATGTTCGAATCTCTTGGTGAGATCGCAAAAGAACTCGGTGTGACTATGGCGGAACTGGCTATTGCCTGGGTATTGAGAAATAAGAATGTTTCAACAGCAATCCTTGGACTAACTAAGGCGTCTTATGTTGACAGCGCACTCAACGCTGTTCAAGTTTACTCGAAGCTCACAAAGGAACATGAAGAAAGGCTTGATAAAATTCTTGGAACGAATCCTGATTATGGAATCGATTGGAAGGCTTTTACTGAAAAGGCCCCTCGAAGACTCAAGTTCTATTCATAGAGAAAGTAATAAGCTAGTATTCAAAAATAACTAAGAAAGTGATATTAAATACCTGATTTATCATGATAATCTTAGACAATGATGACCTTTGGGTCTAAAGAAAATTCCAAGCACCATTCAAACTTATCCATTCATAACATAGCATAGCATTTACTTCTAGCAATGAGCGCCAATTGAAAAAGTCGAGCACAGCATGAAAATTACACTAAAGATATTTGCGAATTTCATGACTGTGTAACTCTTCAATAAAATTAATTGATCGCAAGTTAAGAAATTATTTACATACAGTAAACGGTAATCTGAAAACCATCTACCGGCAATGTGGAACCAAAAGACCTCGAGCAAAATCTGTACGGATAAGGTTGCTGTCAAAGTAAACTTCCTAAAAGCACATAATATTCATACATTTGGCGCAGAATCGACAAAAACATCTTTTGAAACTGCTGGATATGAAACCGCATATCAACAATACAGCTCCCTTTACCCCTAGCTTTTTGAAAACGCGCGCAAAGCAAGAGAAAATGAAAGAAAGTATGCATACTTCATCTGAAAGATTGCATTATAGATACATTATAATTGCAGTACGTCAGAGTCAGATTCAATACGAAAACATGAAAATCTTAAAGAGAATGGTGGAAATAGAAACGAAGCCAGGTCCTTTAAGCCCATCCGAAATGAAAAGAAAGTCTTTCCACCCCACCCGAAGCTTAGGCGTAGTGCGCAAAATGCAAGAGTGGCAAAGAATAAACGAGGAGAACAGAGTAGCTTTTCTTTTTCTTCGTTGAGTTAGAGTGACATGATTTTCGGAACCAAAGGGATTGGTTCAAAGACTGCAATCCACTCACTCGATCTATGATACTAACAAATGGGAAAAGGAAGAACGTGAACGGAGAGAGCTGAGCAAGAGATTGAGTCAGAACGGAAGTAAATAAAATTCTTTGTAATGATTGAAGTGTATTAATTGTACGCATTGCTATAGGAAGGTATGAGCATCTTGATCTCACTGGAGAAGCTCTAGCATCGTTACATAGGCCGCTATCTTCAATTTCATCATCATCTCATCGACTGAGTAGTCCGAAGGGAATATTTTATCGCTCTATGGAAATTCCTTACTGATGATAATAAAGAATTGCACAATACTAGTTTGTCTTCTTTTTTTTTGGTTTTCCTATTAGAGAATATCAGCGCATATTCTTTACTTTTCAATACGCGACGTAAATGACATATATATAATGAATAATCCTTGCTTTTGAGTAAGTCTCCAGTAATTTCATCCTTACTCAGCTTCTTCTGTGGGAAAAACCTGGCAATTACATGCATCTTAAAAAAACTCATACTATATTGCAATGAATGCACTATTTGTATCTATTCTTTTTTAGAATTTCTTTTAAAACTATCCTATTGATTTTTTTATTGATCGATACATAACCTCAAAACAGACCATCATGCTATCAAAAACATTTCGGTTGATCACCCTCCCTATCCTGACGAAACTGCCATATAACATGCTATACCACCAGAAAATCCAGTTTTTCAGTGTTCGAGAGCCAGATATCACCACCCACTTTGACAAAAACAGCAAATTGTCTGAGCAAACCATCAAAGTATCTGAAGAAACGAAACTTCAGGAGCTCAATTCAATTTTACAGAAACCCACCACCAAAGACGGTACCAAATTCCGAATTAACCCTCTTTAACCTTTATCTAGATTTTGTCAAATGTTTCATTCTCTTACATCAACTCTCAAAAGTCGACTCCACATCAAACATTAAAGCAGAGCAAATGAACAAATTTTTAGTTTCACTGAACAAATGGCTTCAACACAACAACCCCAACTTCTACTTTCTCCAAAAGATGTACAAATTTTTACTTCGGTATGACCTCTCCGGCCGCCTCGATCACACTCTCCTTTCGAAAAAGCTTCAAACGCTCTCAAATAAGATCCCTTACCATGCCAATGACGTCACAGAGGTCCTGACAGGCCTTCTACCATTGAGCGAAAACGAAATTTTCTGGCCTTTTGTAACAGCGATCGAGAAGGCTATCATTGATAGCGATACCGATTTCCTCGCAAACCTCAGTGAGGAGAGTCTTGTCAAATTTTTTTACAGCTACATGATATTCAGCAAAAAGATGCTGTTCAAAAGTTATCAGCACCGAAGTTCAAAACTAGAATCATTGATCGAGGCTGAAATAATCGATCGAAGTGACAAATTTACGAAAAAGGATCTGATAAAATCACTGAAATTGTACGAGCTTTGCCAGATTATTAATTATCGAAAGGACACCTTGTTCGATACGCTGGAGTCGTGTCTCATTAAATTTGTCCCAGAAATGAATGAAATTGAAGTCGGTATCGCCGCGCATTATCTGCGCTTTGCTTCGAGCATCTCTCGGAAATCAGCCTTCAAATTCGAAGAGTTGGTGATCAAAAATGTCAGCAAATATCGATTGAACACTCTTTACAGGCTGCTTCTCCTGGTCACAAGTCCGAAATTTACAACCACAACAGATATCGTCTCCCAGTTACAAATTGAGATTATGAAGAAAAGCCAGAATAAAGATCTCAAGGCTTGGCTCAAACATTCATATAAAGCGCCCATCGGTAACGCTAAAGATAACATTTTCACAAGAATATTTCAGTTAGAAGGCTTGAACCAATCTGAAAAGAGCAACACGTATTTAAGAGATACGCCAACGGTCATGGGTAGTGAGCTGAATGATCGTAACTTGAGAAGTAGTTTACAAAACAGCATTGTTGGTGACATTTTGAAGTTAAATGACCGGAATGAGCTCTTAAAGATAATCACCTTGTGTTCAGCACTTAACATTCAAGATGCCACTATTTTAGATGCTTTGTTCGCTCGAGTTTCGAAAGCGGCTGAAAGCTTCGATCTTACAATCAGGCAGTTGAGTTCAATTTTCTACAGTTTCACTAACTTGGGCTATTTCATGGATGAGACGGTCTGCAAAGCTCTTATCGCGCAATTTGACGAAAAAATACATTCCCGTATCAAGGATATTGACGTGCAGCAGTGTTATGAAACTATAAAGTCTCTCTGTGACAATGAAAACATCTTCGACGAGGAAGAAAAGACTCAAAAGCATATCAACGTTCTCAAAAACAAAATTTTAAAGGAAAATTATTCATTCTCAGCTTCTGATCAAGAGAATCTCATTTCTTATATGAGTTATTCAAAGCGTGTCTATAACCAGGAGCTCGTAGACTATTTGCTCAGCAGCTATCAGAAAAAGGAGAACACAAAACTAAGTTTTGATAGAAGTATTCCTAACCCGCGGAAGCTATACATACCCTTGTATAAAATCCAAAAGCTTGGGGGAACAGTCGAGTTGACGGATCCTAACCTTAAGGAAATATATGAACTAGGCCGAGTTGAAGAAGCAAAGGAGGTGAAAGAAGGTTTGAAGGCACCTCAACATAAGCAAATACTTGACATTCTTTGCAATCCTAGCAAAATTGGAGGAAACTTAAAAGTACTGCAAAATGCACAGGTCGAATGCTATCAAGTTGATTTTGCTGTTACAAACAATGAAACTAATACAACTGTTCTAATTGGCATTTGCGGGAAGGAGCAGTCCTATATCAACAAGCCTAATTGCCTGAGAGCAGAGAGTAAGAGCAAAGAAGCATTGTTCAAGGAGCAAGGTCATAGATATCTGACCATCTCCGCTGATGAATGGGAGAAGGCTGTTGATAAAGAGAAATATTTAACAAATCAGTTGAAAGCTCTCCAGATTATTAACTAAATTTATTTGAGTGTGCTTGTAATTCTATTTTTTCAAACTATAATGTGCAAATCTTCTCGCATAAGGTCTTGAACAACTCAAAACTAGTTGGTTTTTCTTCTTTGTTCTTAATTAGAAAGAATTTAGCATTGTATGTTGAACTTTGAAGAAATTCTACAATGTATTTATTTAAGAATCCTCTCACTCTTACCGTGCTCGATACTTGTTTGAGTGTATGAATAATTCTAACCACAGGAGAAAAAAATAAAACCCCAAACAAAACCTAAAATATGAAGAAAGAAGTTAGGATCTACACTCCTCTTTTCTTTGAGAATCCCTTAAGGATCCTTTTTCTCTGCAGCTAATTTCCTATCTTCTGCCTCCTGAGCTTCTTTCAGCTTCTTATCCCACTCTTCGATGTTCTGCTCGACGAAATCAGAAGCTATTTTCATGGCCCAATTTGTGTGGTCATTAACTGTCTCCCAGAGCGGTTTAATAACAAATTTCATGAAACCGATCTCATTCTTAGCCATGATCTTCGGATCATCCAAATTCATCATATGCTTTGTTAAGGGAAGTCCTAATTCTTTCTCATCATTGACCTAAATAAAATTTTATTTTAAGCCAAAAGCCCTGGAGATTAATCTACTTGATTAGTAAATTCTTGATTCACACGGGAGGCCCACAAGTAAGCAAGGTCGAATTTTTTCGCTGGTCCAGCCAAATCCGCTGCGTGCACGAGGTATCCCGTCACCAATTGAACGTCTGCCTCAGTTAAAGCTTTGAAAATATTAATACTTGACCACTAACCGTAAAATTACTATAATCTGAAACTTCGCTCTTTTTATTCAACTGAGCTGGGACCTTAAGTTTCTCCTGGAGTTCTTGCATGGCTTTCGTAGTCGAGCCATGCACGGCCATATCAGTGGCCAAAATACAGCTAATAATCAGTTTTCTCATGACCTTATTATCATCTCTGCTGAGTTCTTTGAAGATATTGGTGTTGGTCTTGTTAAGGACTTTGAATGTGGAGGACGCGTGATGATTTTCTAACACCTTTGACATGATTAGTTATGGTCCTGAATCTTGGTTAACATGGGTTTACAGAGCGATCGTTATATTCCATCGCGAGCGCAGATCGTTTCTCAACTTCAAATGCGTTCGTTCTTCCTGTATGATCGACATCGTGGCAGTAACTCGCGATAAGAATGCCCAATTGCATGAGCTTAGAGAGATCTTTCTTCATATCAGCGTCAAACAGCATATAATGTGAAGCATGCATAACTAGCCATTGTTATTCTCCCATATTGAAAGGTAAGTTGAAGTTTACCTTGAACTGCGTGATCATAGTTATGGAATGGATTCCTGTTCTTGACATAGAGCACGCGGACATCATTCATGAAGTTAGCTAAAATCTTCGGGTCAATCTTGAACTCATCAAGGAGCTTCAATCTGTCCAGCATTCTCCAAACAAGCCGAGATTTTGCCAGGTCGTTTTCGATGGCAGGAACGGATAGGTTCCAGTCTGCAAGCATTTCTCTATCTTTTTCCAAGGGAACGAAGTCCGCGATGTCGATAGTGTTGATTCCCGATGTCATGCGGTTGGCATGCAATCCCTTGTCTTGCTTGTCTTGGACAACTGCGACTGGATCGCTCGTATCCTCAAGGTTTTGAATCGATTTGAGTTTAATCATTAATTCCCACATCTTGGGAGAAATCCCACTGTTGGGAGTTAGATTTAGAGAAATGAAGGAGAAATTCTCAATTTACAGTTTAAAGCCATTCTGGAAGACATTGTCGTTGTTTAGTGGCAAGTACTCAACAGCCACAGTGTTTTTAATCGTATCAATCTAAGGATTGCTGTTCAGGATTGGAAGCTCAAAGCGAAAGTGTTACCTCATCGTTGTCTCTAGGCACCTTCATCAGCGTTTCGAACCGCAGAATTTTCCCTAGGATTTCTGAGCGGAAGTAATCGTCAACAATTTTCGTTATAATTTCTGAAAACTCTTGAGAGGTAATCGGCTCGCCTTCTGCAGGTCGAATTTCCCTGTAGTGTTCGCTTAATTGGACATTGACCACGGTCTCGAACTCTGGAGGCAGATTGTAGATCTTTCCAAACTCTTGGAGCCTCTTGAGGAGCTCATTTTCAGTTTTAATCTTGTTGGAGCCGAGGTTCTTGTAGTAGTGACTGGCGCATTTTTGGAGTTTAGCCGTAAGCACTTGATCTTTCATCGAGAAGGTGAAATCCCTCTCTTGGTTCACGTTTTTACCGCTGTTGCAACCCATTTTGATGGTTCTTACTTTAAGAGGAAAAAAGTATAAAAGCACTCAATATGTTTAATAATAAGCGGATTTTAACTGAGAACATAAATAAAAAGTAACAACGTTAGCTCAATTGAGATTATCGATAATAAATGTGTTCCTCGTAAATAACGCGCTATGAGAGCAATAAAGGCCGGTTTCAATCAAAGGCTAACCTTAGAAAACAATTTGCTGTTTTTTGGGTCGGTTTTCTGTCGAGATCCGTTTCAGTTTACTCTCTACTAGGAGGACTCATGAACGGTTATGACGGCATTGTCGATCACGAGGGCAGATAGGGGGCTAAGAGCGATTGGAAAAAGTTATAGAACTTTTGACGAAGTACTGAGCTGAAGGCAAATAAATATTGCTTATTTAAAAAGAGTTTTTTTACTGAGAACGCAGTTAAATCTGATTTTAAGTCAAATAATTTGGACTGATTAAAATAAAAATATTTATTAATTTGCAGGCAAGAAAAACCCGTTGGACCGTGTGAGGTCATCTTGCCTTTTTCATTGTGTGGAGGCTATGAAAAGCTCACAGCTTTCGCAAGATATCAATTAATGTTAGTTTTTATGTAATCCTTGTTGTTTTAAATAGTATTCTGAGTTAACGAGGCATGAGAAATTTTTCCAAAGGAAAAGCAGCCAAAATGACCCGTCGACAACGACTAATGGGTATTCGGATGTCAGTCGGCTCTTAACTTAGTCTCCAAATTCAATCTAATAAATTTGGTTTCCTTGGTAGTTAGATTAAGCTAATTCCTATTGAGAGCACTCAATTTATGCACCAATACGAGATAGAGTATTGAAGAATATAGAGATATGAATCAAAGGCTTGTTTAAAAGTGCTAATAATACCAGCCCATCACTCAACTTGATTTTCTTTTTTGAGAATCCAAGTTGATGAGCTTCGAGTTTGCTATGGTTAATAGCAATTAACTTTCGCCTAATGACGATCTGTGAAAGTTCACAGTTAGGAGTCTGAAAGACATTACTGGGAATTTAGACTGGTCCCAATAGAGTACGAGAGCGAAAGAGCATGTTCCATTCCATTACTTTAAGTATGAGCTTCGTTCTTTATCAATCAGTTAATACACAGAAATTTCTCATCGAGGAGAAACCAGTATTTCAAGGAAGTTCTTGAGAATAACTGAAAATATATAATCATATCACGCCTCGTGTAAACAGTCAGTGAACATTTGTATATGTAGATATTTATATTAATTCTAATCATGCGTCAAGTACAATGTAATTAATCAAGTAAAAATATCAAAAAAAGCCAGGGTATTTAGTTTATCCTAGGATTAGTTTAGATCTAATTATATTAACTCACAAAACTTAAACTTCATAACTTCATAGTTTCAGCTCTAATTGTAGATTAGATTAGGTTTGCTAACAAAGGAAATGATTAGTCAGAAAAATAATAATGACTGAAATAGTTACTTTAAGAGACTCTAATTTGATTCTCACAAGCTCGTTTAGCTTCTGGGCTGTCAAAGGCTTCGGGACTAATCATTGGAAATTAGAAACAAAAGTTTCGAGGGATCAATTACAGAAGTTATCCATTCCGATTTCAAGACATCTCCTTCGATACTCTAGATATTGAGTTAAACAGAGTAATTTCATAGGAATATTTCAAATTTACTCTCATCAGTATTTGCAGAGAGCCCACAAATATAGGTTCGCGGAGCTTGAAGGTCCGATTCAAGTTGTCTGATTGCAGTCGTCGCCTCAAACCCATCCCAAAATGGCATTTCCAGATCCATTAGTATCATATGGAACAGCACACCCTCCTCCAGCAAGACTTCGAACCTCTTATACGCTTCGATGCCATTTTTGGCGCCTTCGATGACAATATCGTATTGGCAGGCTTTGGGAAGATCATCAGTGAGCTGCTTGAGTTGGAATGGGCTGTCATCGACAGCTAATATAGTGAATATCTGATTGTAATGGTAGTTTTTCTACATCGAAGAAGAAAGCATTAGCAGATCTGTTTAGCAGTGAAATAGGCAACCTTTGTGGCAGTTTTGTCAGTGTCAGCAACAACGATACCAACCCACTTCTTCTCTCTAGTTTTGGTTCTGTTTTTGAGAGAAGGCGGAAGCATTTTTTCAGGAACATTGAAAGGAAGTAAGAGCTTCTGCCAGGACGCACTTTTCTTACCACTACTCGAAAATTGTTAACGCAAAAATATTTCCACAACATTCAATTACTCAGCTCTGCTTTCCTTCAATTGGTATCTGGAACTGGCCTGTTTGCTGTCCTTGCGTGAAAGAGACAAGCTATTTTGTACGCCCTTAGGTTTTGGTGTTGTTCGCAGTTTAACAAAAGGATTTCGATTTGAGGGATCAAGGAGATCGTCAGCCTTCTTAGTGCCTTCTAATTCATCACTCTCCTCAAAACCACCTAAATCATAGTTTAATCACCTGATAAACGAAGTTTCAGACTACTTAAATCTCTTAATTTTGATAATTCCAATCTATTCCCACCAAGTTTTCGTGAGCTTAATCTTGGACTCGCTAAAATAAGATTAAATATTTGCTTCTGTTGTTGAGTTCAGCTTTACGTTTGACACTCTCAGATAGGTCGACTGGGCTGAAATTATAAGGTGCGCTTAGAATTTCCTCTAGAGTAGTCGCTTTCAAGTTCAATTTCAAGGTCATGAGAGATGAACTCAAGCGGGTTTTGTAGGTAGATCCCATGCTTTTCACAAAGTCTCGGAATTGCTTGGCGTAACCCTCGTTCTTTAACACGAGATTAAACCTATTTAGAACGAGGGTGTAGAGCTCTTCTGATGAAATCTTTGAGGACTCAGCTCCTGGATCAAATTATAAGGGAGTTGAACAGTGATGTGTCTATTACCAAATATTTTGGCTGCAGATCGAGAATCTGCAGAGACACCTCGCGGGTTTCTGCTTCGTTTACTACAGGAAGAAAGTTCATTTCTCTAGGAAAATAACTTACAAAATACCTCTGGAAAAGGGATATCTCTATAGCCGCTTTCTCACCCTCTTGCTCGTTATCATCAGATAAGGGATTGTCGCATTCTGATGACTTTCTCCTAAGCGTCTGAGGCGGAGGAGGCTGTTTGCTCAATAACTCGATGAGCGTGAACACAATTATTGTCTTGACTAACTGCTCATCAAAGGTGGGGGTATTAAAACTGCTCACGATTTTGAAACTCTCAGGACTAGCATAATCAAGGAAGTAGCTCGGTCCGGCAGTCGAGCTGCTTGAATTCACCCGAGATAAGTTTGGAGGGTCTCTTTTAAAGATATTAGGGCTTCTGCACAAATCAGCGAAGCTGAGATCCTCAAAATCATCATCTTCAAACTTTTGTATCGGAGCAATAGCCGTAAAAGAGTCTTCAAGCTCGTGCACATGTTCTTGTATTCTTGGTAGCATCTGCTTGAAGCCTAGGTTAGCGAGGCTCTTAAGTTCTTCTCTTGCGCCTCTGACCTTCGTGATTTCCGTTCGTTTGGGTAACATAGGACTTTTTAACAACTCTTGCTTCAGTTTTTCTTCTTTAAATTCTGCGTATGTCAAATGCTTTTCGCTCTTTATTGGGTTGCTGCTCTCTACTGGATGCAGATCTATCAGAGAGCGGGTTTCAGGATGTTCTGACTGATAATGTGCTTGCAACGCACTCGTAATGCTACTACAGCTACCCGACGTGTCTGCAAGGCTATCATCAACCTTCGTGTGTGCTGGTTCTACAGCTTCCTCCTTCTTCCAAACGAGTTTATTCTGGTTAATAACAGTTCGGGTATTTGTAAGCTTCGTTCTTGAAATGCTTTCCGATACTCGCTCCATCGCATGGCTATCCTCAGGCAAGTAATGCAGCATTGGAACCACCAAAGTAACGATTACCTTGCCCCCGTCAGCATTATTATTCTCAACGACCTCAACGCCTCCTTCAGTGTCTCTTAGCACTGCAGGAATAATACCAAGCTCAAGCCAAAAGTTGGTGATTGAGAGGACCTTTGCACAGAGATTCTCTCCACTCTCATTGAAGAGGCAATTCAACGCTTCTTTAATCGGTTTCTTGCTGATACTATCTGACTTCTCTGCTTCAATCTTGAATTCTAAGAGCAATACTCCTCCAGAAATAATATTTCGAACACCACAGGTAATATCTATAGCTGTGTCGTTGGAATAGTTCATAATATTCCGAATGATATTGCTAAAAATCTGCTGGAATAAGGAAGGATCACTGCTCACGTATTCCGGGAAGCCATTTCCGAAGCTTAAGTTGATTTGAACCTTGTTTTCAAGCGCTTGCGGGGTGAGCATTTCTATAATATAAATCGTGAACTGCTTGATATTAAATTCAGCTTGAGCGAACTGCTGCCTTCCAAAACCAGTGAGGTAGCTATTCAGCGAATGTGTATTCAATATATATGTCTTGAGGTTGTTCAGGTCCATTATAGCTTTAGCGAGTGGATGAGGGAGTGTGTCGACCCCTAATTTCTTTTTAAACTGCGATGGGAGAGCCATGTAATACTTTTCGAGGTTAAGGATTGTATTCTCAAGGTCGTTAATGGCTTTATTGAGACGTTTGACTAGGACATCATGGTTCTTTAGGTGTAGATTTGTGGCTTGAAGAGTCACAAGGACGGATCTCTTGCCACTCCAAATGAACTCTGACAATTCCAGATCATAGAAGGGCCCACATTCTCCCCAGCTCTTGTTTTCAAAAGTGTTGCTAAGTGAGTCTTCAGTGGGAAGATGACCCTCATCTTCGTCATATTTGTAGGCTTTAGCTAACTCGTGAGGCTTTCGAAACGCAATTCTGACGCTGGCTTTTGAATCTGCGTTCAGACTATCTATTGCCGCGTTCACCAAATCCTGATAGTCATTATTCACCAAGCTAATGAAATTAATCTTCTGAAATATTCCTAATGACGGAGAGTTCGTGTGCGCTAGATCAGAGATGATAAGCCGTCGATCTATCTGCGAGATCACCTCGAGTCCCTTGCGATTACAGAGCAAGATACTCTTGTTGGAATCCAGCAAAATGATTGGCTGAGGGGTGTTTTCAAAGAGTCTTTGGAATATTTTTTCAGTTCTTTGAGTCGAATCTAGCATCGCCCATTTTTCTCGACTATTGCGTTCTAAAAGAGCAACGCAGATCGTAGAGAGCAAGTGGAAGATAGCAAAGTCTTGAGCAATCGTATTGACGTCCTTTGTATAGAGTTGCTTCATGTTCCAATATGCTACACCCCAATGAAGAGCAAAATAAGCCAAAGTGTTGTAGATAACGTGGTATTTCCAGCAATCGAAGACTAATAGCGTGCTGATGGTTGTTTGAAGGACAATGAGAACTAAACCAGCAGTGTATTCGAATCTGTCCAGGATATTCAAATGGAGATATAGTGAGATTATCATCAAAAGAACCCGGATTATGTGGAGATTCTGCCTGAAATGAATGAGCACGAGGGCAGCAAGGGCTGAAAGGAGTGAGAGTATTGAAAACCATTCTAATTTGCAGTCGATAGTGTACCGGAAACAAGTTGAGTCCATGAACTGAGCGGTCACGATTATAATTGAACAAATTAGATATGCGATAAGACCGTGAACAGAGTGAGCATGCTGGTTTCTGCGGAATCTAGCCTCGGTTTTACTGCTCTTGAATTCAAGAAAAAAGTTTGTTCTGTATGACTTCTCATCAAAGAAAAGGTTGTTCATCATCGCGGAATTTATGTTTAATTGATGTCAAAATCTTATCTTATTATGCGAGTTAATTTTGATAGTTCTGCATTTTTGGTCTTTCACTGAATATTCGATTAGAACAATCGTTTATTAAAAGCAAGAGGCAGAATTGATTTCTTAAAGAAAAATAATATCTTAGGTGCAAGGAAAATATATTGAGTTTTTCAAGTCAAGAAATTTATAAGGATTATTCCTAACATTAGGGCAGTTTCAATATTATCACCATAATGAGTTGTCTGACAATCAGTTGTTGGGCCTACACAGAGTTTTTATAAGGAATAGAGCGTCTTTAATAATTTTGTGAAGGGTTTGCAGTGTATGAGAGGGTAAGAACCCAGGTTTAAGTAAATGTACTAATACTTTAATGGCCATTCATTAGAAACAACAAGTTTTTATGTAAACACTGAGTGGGAGCTGGCAATGAATTACTTTTTTGGAAATGATTTGGATGATTATCAAAGCTCACGAGCATTTAAGTTATCATTCAATTGAATAAGAACTCTTCAAAAGTTTTTTTTCACGACGAGATTCAATTGGTATAGTATTTGACGGCTTTATTCCAATAAACATCTATACTCGTCTCTGCAACACTTTGAAGCCAAACTATCTCTCTTTCTCTTAGTTGGGAACTTTCTTGTGTCTGATGATGCTCATGGTGAGGAATAGCTCAGTTTCGATCTAGCACTCAATCGTAAGACTTTCTCACTACTTAACATTTAGCAATTTTCACACGAAATGAAATACTCTGCTTTTCAATGTAGAGCAGAGAGAAATTTCGTTTCAATTTTAATCAACGCACCAAATATTATGACGCTAATATCCAATATAATTTATTATTTCAGAAGTGTGCTTCTTTCTTCGACTGAGAATTGGCTCTCTGAGATAAACAGCTCAGATCAGCATAATTTTCAATGGCCTCAGTATTACATGAGCAAGAATTTCGATAGATATTATTTTTCTGTTCTCATCATTTAATTCGCCTTCCATCGCTTTTTTCTGCATAGACCTTCAACTTCTCTTGACACCTTATATTGCAGCATATAAATAACTGTTTTCTTAAAAGTTATAATGCCCCCTAAAAGGTGTAATAGACCCGCAGAAAAAAAAAAATAGAGTTCACATCGCCATAAATCGGCCTCCAACAAATGATCGTAGAACTAACAAATATCATATGTTTGAGTCGGACATTTTCCCTCTGCTCTCGCTGTTTTTCGCGAAAGAGCTTTTTAGATTTCCTTGCTAATAATAGTACCACCTTCTTATCCCTCGCGAAACTGCATTAGTCCCAATAGTTAAGATACTGAAGAATACCAAATTACTGTGAACCCTCTTTCCTAAAGCACCTAAACTATATTTAGACATTGATACAGTAACAATCATCCAGGAACATGAAGTGATATCCACCTTGCTAATCATTTCCATTGATCAAGGACTTGATCGGACGCTTCTCACCTTTGTAACAGAAATCTCGAGTTTTCTCTCTCTCTTTTGAAAATTGAAAAATTATTCTTGAAATGGAAGTTCTCAATCACACTTGTTTAAAAAAACTCTCGAAATTCGAATCTCGATTTAATCGAATAACGTGAATTATGAATCATTTACAAGTGCGCATTAATTTTATTTCCTACGTCTTTGTCGGGAGAAAGTATGAAACACTCTGATGCCGAAAACTTCTGCATCTCCACTAAAACAGCGTTCAAAAGAAGAGAAACAAGTCATCAAATCAATAACGTCCTCATTGGTTTACTAGAGAACATGGAGCAAAATACCAAAGCCACTAAATCAAATGTAATTGATCATCAATAAAGATCGAAAATTTGAAATTGCGTAGTTTACGAAGAAGCTCACTCAAAATATCCTAGATACTTATAAGAAATGCAATCCAAGCTTCCACTATGACCCCGAGAACAATCCCAAACGTGTACTCACTGATCCTGCAGAGGGTAAGCTGAATTCTATTGTTAAATAATCTTCTATCCATCGCAAAGGGGTATTGAATAATGGATATGATAACTCCCAAAACGACTACATACTCCGTGTCAAAGATAAGATCGTATCCCCAGAAGGCGTCGAGTAGGTCCCATCCTAATTTCGAAAGAACTCAAATATATTCCTGATAGATATGTGATTCAAGAACTCCTGGGAAAAGGGACTTTTGGTCAGGTGGTGAAATGCGTAGTGGGCAATAGTACAGAAGAATACGCCGTGAAGGTTATAAAAAATAAACCAGCCTACACAATACAAGCAGGAACTGAGATCAATATATTTCAGAAAGTGCAAGAGGACCTGAATTCCGCCCAGATTATTGTGAGGATGAGGGATTACTTTGTGTTCCGTTCGCATGTGTGCATTGTCTTTGAGTTGCTGAGCTACTCGCTGCTGGAAATCTTAAAGTTGACGAATTTTACTGGACTAAGCATCAAAATTATTCAGTATTTCGCGGAGCAATTACTTCAGGGGCTGCTCGTGCTGGAGAGAAACAAAATCATCCATTGCGATCTTAAACCTGAAAATATCTTGCTAGTCTCGTATGGCAGTGCTTCCTGAACTTTGTTTAATTTGAATCATTAGGAGTAAAGAGAAACAACTAAAAATTATCGATCTCGGTTCGTCTTGTTTCTTCAACAATCCAGTCTATACGTACATTCAATCTCGATTTTATCGTGCCCCTGAGGTGCTTCTGGGAATCAAATATACACAAGCAATCGACATGTGGTCTCTTGGGTGTATCCTTGCGGAGCTTTATTTCGGACCTCCGATTTTCCCAGGGAGCAGCATGTATGATCAAGTGAAGAGAATAATCGATATAATTGGGTAATCCTATAATAAATTTTCGAGCGAGAGTCAGCATGATGTGTTTGCTTAGAATACCAAGTGCAGACTTAATTGAAAAGGGCCGTTTCAAATCAAAATATTTCAAGCAAACTGAGTCAGGATATGTCTTCAAAACGAAAGAAGAATTTGAAATCGTATTCACTTGCTTGTCTCAATGCAGAGATAAATGACCCGTATTTGTTTTATTAGGAAAACGGATGCAAACTGGAACCCCACAAAAAATATTTTGAACTCAAGAAGCTGGAAGAGTTAGCCAATTACTACAATAAATCACGCTACCGAGAGAAATTTCCAGAAGGTAAAAGGTAGATATGTTCCAATCAGCTGACACTCAAAAAAGATTTTCAACTGATGGGCCCATTCATCAACTTCCTAAAAGGCCTATTAACTCTGGACCCTGATCTTCGATGGACAGCCGCACAAGCTGCTATGCACCCTTTTATCACAGGAGAACCATTTCAGGGTGATTGGACTCCTCCTGATCGTCAAGAAGGCAAGCTCTAAATCTCTTGATTGAACCTCTCTTATATGCCGTTACAAAAAATAGCGTACAATCACGGCTTAGAAAAACTAGCAAAACTCGCTCAATTGCATCCGACTCAGCCACTTCCATACCAAACTCACCAGGTAAGCGTAAACGAATGATTACGTTTTAAGGCAATTTTTTGGAATGATTTAGAATAGTATTCCAACGAACCCAGAATCATATCGACCGGTCTTCGGGCAACCACTCGTAACCACACATAATCAACGTAAAATACTTATATAGTACTATGATATTTATTTGCATCCATTAAATGCAGCGACAGCAAATCCAATCAATCTGCCTAACACGCAAGACCAGAGCACGAGCCAGCAGCCACCTAAAGAGAGGAAAAAGCTGAACCCCAAGAAAGAAGCGTTCAAACCCAAATCTGCACCAAACTCAACAAAAAATTCTATGTCTTTTGGGCAAACAAATTTTTTTCCAAGTCAAGAACCAAAAGAAGAATCTAAAACCGCAAATTTCACAACCCAATCGAAAATAAACAATGGAAATTCGAGCCACGACCCACAAACTATTGGCATGACAGCAACTAACTTCAAATTGCCAACAGATTTAAAGAGTTACGTCCAAAGTAATGACCTCATTATTAAAAAACTATGATATTAACACTTGACAAATTGGTTAGACTCGAATACTTACATGCAGAAACCACGTAGTTATAGTCATGACTATCAAAATCCTCCTGAAAACACTCTCTCAAGGCACGAAAAGCCGAGAAATAAAGAGCCACTACAGAAAAAATACATTAGTCCTATGTATTCGACAAACGATGCGTGGCTTCCGAAAATTGATTCAGCTATGACGAATATCGAATCGCCTCAAATCGATTCAGAGGACTTAAAATAGGAGATCTTATCAAATTTCCAAAACTACAATTGCCACTCCAACACGAATCTCTCGAGTCCAATGATGGTGGCGAAGTGTTGGGAGGGTGCGGAGCGGGTTCAAACTTTTTTGACTGCTTCAAAAGTTCATACTTTATGAAAATTTAGACGGAAAGAAATAAATACATTTCAGAATATATCGATTAGCTTAGGTTGCAAAATTTATATTTCGGGATCTTAGTCTATCATTACACAGAGTTGCTAATGCGTGTTTTTTGCAATCAATGCTCGAATCACTCAAACTATCAAAATACTTTTTGCGTCATTTTGCTAGCCCTTTTCTCTTTGTGATTGAGACGGGTTTACGAGACTCTATTTCCTATTTACAGCAAAGTATTCCAAAAAGAAAAAGATTGAGCTTTCATGATCGGTTTAAATGGAGATTGCATCAGATTATATTCATTATAAATGATTTTCAAGGATAAGTTATGAGCAGAACCAAAGATATAGAAGTTGCCCTAAAAAGAGGAATAGGGTTATTTCTTCCTCTCTATAATAAAATTTATGAGCATTAGAGCTACCTAGAGCTTTAGAGCTCGCTAGGCTTTATACTTCACTTGAGCTCTCGACGATTGTCGGAGAATTTTGCAATTCCACGGCTTGCATTACAAGATTTGCTACCTTTGGAGGTTGCAATTTCATCTCTCTGTTTCTGTCCAACACATGCATTCTTATTGCTACCAAAAGGCCGCTTACTCCCACAAAGAGGCTGAGTAAGAAAACCATATTATACCCATGGTCATCGATCGTAATTTTGGCAATATAACCTGCAAGGCCTGGGAAAAAAATAAAATGCAATGACATTAGAACTGGGAGGATCGAAAGCGCCAGTCCGAGTTGCTTTTGATCAATTATTCGTATCAGACTGCTATAAAACGATAAGAAGAGCATTCCGACTCCAACGCTTTGGCAAAGAACCGGCAAAACAGGCCAGAGACAAGTATCACACCTCGGAATAATGATATTCAAGAGTGTTCCTAATTGTATCAGTATATTTCCATAAATCGTAAACAGAGTTAGCTTCCCATATTTGTCCATTAAAATTCCCGCGAACGGGGTCGTAAACGCAGTGATAGCCTGTGATGCAGCAAGGAAAATGCTTGCTTGACTTGTCGAGAACGAAAAATCCACCTGCAAGAATTTGCTTTGGTACATTTTGACTAGAATGAAACTAATCATTGTCCAACTCATCGTAAATATTGCCATCCAAAATAACTTTGGGAAAGCACGAACATCTTTAATTGATATCTGCTTATTTGCTTCTTCCATATGTCCCTCGGTATTTCGTATACTCACAAATTTATTGTGCAAGAAAAGAATGAGACAAATTGCAAAAATCAGAGAGAACAAGCAGATTACAACTCCGATAAGAAAGGGGAATCCGAGAGTATGAGCATGTTCGTAAAGAATCGGATAAGCTAAATCAGCGATTATGATAGCTCCAGTGTCGATAAGCACGATTGAACTTACAACTCTTCCCATTTCATGATTTTCGTACCATAGCTTAATAAGTTTTGCTCTTGCTACCACGGCGGTTGACGCACCGATACCTAGCACAATCTTACCGAGAATAAAGATACCGAGGCTGTGGTCGTAAGCTGCGAAGGTGCTGATGCTTTGGCCTAGCACTATTACTACTGAGGTCAAAATGAAAGATGCAGATCCACCGAAATAGTCAGTTAGGTACCCTCCGATTATAGGGAATATTAGGTTCGGGAAAGCGTCAGCCATGAGAATCCGGCTATAAGTTATCTCATCGATGCCAAGCTCCTTCTCGAAAGGCACTTGAAGTGTTGGAATAGCTTGGGAATTGTATAGCATTCCGAGTTGAGAAAGGCAGAGGAGAAATAAGAAGATCCATTTATATTTTTGACGGAAAACCTCGGAGTCTGAAATGATAACAGGTTGTGCTTCATCCTCAGTTTCGCATTCCTCTTTAAATTCCATTTATCTGAAATTAACCGATGTTTGATAATCGAAGCAGCAATTTATATGTATTTATAATGACTTCGTAATATTTAATATATATCATGATTTCAAGCAATCCGAACGATTATTTATTGGCTAAAGTAATCTTTGAATTTTAAAAATTCAAAAGCTACCAAACCATTGAGAAAAGAATGAGCTTTCTCGTTCGGTGCAAGATGCCGATTCGTATGAGTTGGAAACATGCGGCACTGAAAATAATTTCTAATTTTCACGACCCTTTTTCCGCTCGGCATTTGCTTAAGCTTACACTTCTTAGTTTTCCCGGCATAAAGTTCTCCTCGATTTGCAGAAAAAGAAATCGATTTTCAGAGCGTTGAGGAAACCAGTTCTTTTGCACCTTAAATCTCCCAATTCGCCCAAACAAAGAGATATAATCACAAGGGCGATGCCAACTTTATTTCGACTTAAATAAGTTTTCTCAAAAAATGTCTAGTGATACTTTAAGGAGGTATGTCTGTTATTAGATTAAGACTCAGATTTTCATCAAATTTGTTTAATGTCCAGAAAGAACTTTCTTCAATCCTTCGAAGTAACCGTTGTCGACCTTTTTATGAAAATTATTTTACACATGTTTAGTTTCTTATGGATGCTGAATTTCACTTTTACTTTGATGAAATATACTCAGTTAGAGTAAATATGAAAAAGCATGAAAGAGCTATCAAATGAAAAATTGGCTATGAAATACTTGACATAGAAATCGATCTACTGTTGAAGAATACCAGATTTCTTTTTATTTCCAACTTTTCAATTCATCGCAAATACTTATCCAAAGTAAATCAGCATCAAGTGAATTTATTTCAAAGTAGTCCTCGATGTTTTGAAATTCGAGTTAGGAAGATCAAAAAGGCTATAGCATGACACTTTCCTACAAACTATTGCAAACTCTTGTCATTATTATTTAGTTTTTCATTTCTCTGTAAATTTCCCTTTAACTAGCCGTATGAGAATTTTTCCTTTACCAATCTTTGATAATCTTTTTTTCTTTGACTGTCTTGAATAATATTGTTAAGATACCAGAATCCCAATACCTGCAATGAGAGTCCATTGAAATCACTCTCACAGTACGTTTTTTCTCAACTAGTAGGCAACCAGATTTATTAATACACTTCAAGAAAGATATCTTGAGAAATGTTAGCAGCTTGTTACAAACTTTCTTCTTCTAAACCTACCATTACAGAGTTCTAATTTTTATTTAAACTGCAATTATTATTTTTGAAATTCTGAAACTGAACAACAAAAAAATTACTTTCAGTTATTTAAATATTTTCAAGCTGTAAATTGATGCTCCTTATTTGAAGCAAAAATGAAAAAAAGAGACTATATTTCCCTCCGAAGAACAACAGATTTTGTTGAACTTGAGTCTATTATTGATCTCTCGATTAAAAACGTCATCAGATGCTTGAGCAATTTTTCTGCATTTTCTAGAACAATTAGTCTCATAGTAATAAACTAATGAAGTTCTTACAAAGAGACAATATTAGCTCTGTCATCTACCAGTCCTCATTCCTGTAAGAAAAGTTGAATCTGATGATCAACACCCATCAAAGGAGAGATAATTGCTCGCTTTTAATAGAATGAATTCCTCGGTCTTTCTTGAGTCATAACACGAAATGCCTCATGAATTTTATTTTATCTAAATAACAACTAATGCATCATCGCTCCAATTATTAAATCAACTATTTTCTACTAATAACCAGAAAACAACATGGGACAAGCTCTCTGTAATCAAACCGCTCAAAGCGCTTCCGAGGATATGGAAACTTACTCTGCAGATGGAAAAACCAAGAAGGTTTGCCTTGAAGATTTCGACCTTTCAAAAGTAAAACCGCTTCCTTTTCAAAATTAATTATTGAACATCCAAGGTCCTCGGAGAAGGCTCATTTGGAAAAGTCTTTCTTGTCAGGAAAAAGGACAACAGTAATGACTCCTTTGTTACTCGACTTAAAACGTTTTCAGAGCAATTATATGCGATGAAAGTCTTGAGAAAGGAATTCATTGCGAAGAGAAACCAAAAATTCAACACCAAAACCGAACGAGAATTACTTCAAAAGATGAATTGTCCCTTTGTTATCAAACTTCACTACGCCTTCCAAACTCAGGACAAGTTATACATGGTTATGGACTTCGCTAATGGAGGTACAAGATCCACTCAACTATCTATGAACTCGTGATTCAACCTAGGCGAGCTTTTCACTCATCTGAGAAAGGCAGAAGGCCGTCGTTTCCCCGAGAAGAGAGCGAGATTCTATGCGGCGGAACTCATTCTTGCCCTTGAATATTTACACTCTCATGGGATCGTCTATCGGTAAACTTTCAATAAAGTCCTTTCTTTAATTTATTGATTTTTCCCAGTGATTTGAAGCCTGAAAACGTGCTGCTGGACAAAGACGGTCATATTAAAGTTACCGACTTTGGCTTGTCGAAGAAGGGAGTTACAGGTGAGAAAATAATCTTTTGGGCCTCTGAGCCTAACTAACCGGCTGTGAATAGATGGAGTGAAAACCAAAACTCTTTGCGGAACACCTGAGTACCTAGCTCCTGAAGTTATTCAAGATCTTGGACACGACAAAGCTGTGGATTATTGGAGCCTTGGGGCTCTACTGTATGAAATGCTTTCAGGACTTCCACCGTTTTACTCGAAGGATCGACAAGAAATGCTAAGAAATATAGTCGAGGTATAACTTCTTTCAGAAATTGACAAGGTCTCTTAATATTTTATTTTCATTTTGTAGAAAGATGTCGTTATGCACAAAAACTTCTCACCAGCAGCTGCGTCATTGCTGACCCAGTTATTAAAAAGAAATGTAATCTCAGATTCTCGAGACATATCCCTAATTAACAATGCGCAGCCTGAAGAAAGACTTTCAGACCCGAATATAATAAAGCGTCATGAATTCTTTAGTGGTATCGATTGGGTTAAACTCTCAAAAAGAGAGCTCGCTCCTCCTTTCCTTTTGAAACTGAAAGGCGAGGATGATGTTACATTCTTTGATCCGGTAAAGGTTATGAAACTATGTTTCTCATTTGGTTGGTTTAGACATTCACGGAAAAAGATGTGAAGATGACACCAATGCCAGAATTTAAGGGTACATATGGAGGAAACACTTTGGGAGGAACATATCAAGGGTTCTACTATGATGAGAGGTAACAAATAAGGAGAAGGTTTCACTAATGAGTTTTCTTGTGGTATAGAGAGGCGCAAGACAAACGCGAAATGACCTACAAGCATGCTAACTTGTTCGAGCCAAACCCATCCTTTGATGAGAAATAATCGCAAAATTTATCATAAACTGAAATATCGCTATTGATTTCGTATATTTTTAATATAAGCAGACGGGATTCGTATTACTTAGATTTCATTGAACTCAAAATTGGTTTCAGTATTTCTAAATTTCTACGACTTAGAGTTGTTTATTTTCCTCTTGCCAAATACTAAATTGACCAACGAAGCAATTCATTATTGAAAGAACAATGATTTTAGGTCTTAGAGATTTTTGATATTGAAATTTTCGATTAATTTGATTCATTCTGAAATAAATTATTAATCCTACTCCAAAATGCGACGTTCTAAAATGAAACTCGATTGGAAAGATCGAAATTATTGTTAGCAAAAGAGCATAGCCGTTCGGCAAATTCACAAATGAGAAGACAATTTTTTCAACTTATTTTGATGTTCTACCTCTTTTCAAGCGTTTATCCATGCAATACGGGCTGTATTTCTTGCGACAAAACTGGATTGACGTGCTTGGAGTGTCACCCAACTTATTATTACAGCCTAGCGAAAAGGGACTGTGTTGAAAGTTGTACAGAAAGTATCAGCCATACGATGGAGACTCATGGAGCAGAAGCGGTCTGCTTAGATAAAACCATTGCTAAGAGCACCATTGATACAAAAAGCGCCATTGTTATTGTTTCTGTGCTGGGATTTTTAGCGAGCTTTATTTGCGTTTCTTACCTCCTAGTCAAAAGATACAAGAGCTCTAGACATAGGACGAGAGTATCCCACTCGAATCAAAACGCTCAAGGTACCTTAAAACAGCAAGTCCCAAGTTTGCAACCGCAAACTGTTGTGGATTTAGAAACTATCCCGACTACAACTCGAGAATCTCTAAGTGAGGTATACCATCAATAGTGCAAATTTTTTTTTTGCAAGGAATATCCTTCCATAATGATTATCTAAATTACAGATTCCTAATGACAGGATACAATTACCTGTATTCTTTTATATTAGCTCATTATATTTCAGATCCTATTGTCTGAATTTATACATGATCTTTTTTGTTTATGCTAAGATCACTTGTATAAGGCTGATTCTGTATTTTTTTTTTTAACTGTGTACACTCTCAGGCAAATTGCTGTTTATGTATTTTGTTGTTGTTTACTTACCTATTGTTGATTTCATTTTCACAAACTAAAGTATGCTGCAGTCTAAAAAATGTATTAGAGTATTGTACCATCTTTAAATCTCGGAAGCATTTTATTATTTTTTTACTGTTGTTTCAAAATTAATCCGGGAAGTCATTGCTTTCTCTCTCTCTGCTTAATTTCTTCTGCAGCAACAGGTAGCATAATTCCGATAATCATCTTGATTAGAGAACGCTATCAATGTGGCTGTGTAAATTCTTGTTCCACTACAGTGATTTTGCGAGGCCATATCATATGTATTGCCAGCTAAAAAATGACTTTGTTAAGCAGTAAACTCGTTAGACCGAGTAAAATCAAGATCTCCGAACGTTATCCATTTTGCTCTCGTCCTCAATCCAGTTCTTTCCAACATCAAAATTTAAAAAGATGATTCGTTGAGATTGATTAATCATGTAGACCGAAATCTATTAACTTCGGAACTCTGCACATTTCTCTTTTCAAGCAGTGACTGTTACAAAGAACATTGCCCGAAAACAAAAACCAACGGAGAAAGAGCGACGGATATGACATTAGATATTATTTTATCATATTGTATCTTTTTAGAAAACTTTAAAATAAAAAAAAACTTCGGCTTGAAAACCAAGGACTCGCTATAAATTTCCTAATAAAGTCTATCTTCAAGGTTTAAAATTAATCTTGATGGATTGTTAACTGCCTTGCTTGAAGGCATACCAGAATGCAACCCCAAGATCACAGCGAAACTATACCAACTTCCCCAAAATCGCATGTTATAACTTTTCAAGCATTCCCAGATCCAGCCACCGAATTTCATAGGAGCGAACATTCAGCTGAAGGTCGCACTATTAGTCTTAGTCCTAAGTTTTCCCAACAGCAGCGCATACAACATGAGACGGAGACCGACGACAATCCGACTCTTATTCACCTACCGGAAGAGAAGAAAGACGAAGTTGACAATTCTAATATTGAATTACAAGTAGCAAATTGCCCTCAAGATATCGATCTACGGGAAGAAGAGAATAAGGTGAACCATATTTTTAGCGGCGGAAGAGTCAAACGAAATTGGAGATCAGTGAAAAGTCGAGTGCTTTTAGGAATGGGACTTATCCATAGAGGCGAAAGTTTGGTAGAAGATAAGTATAAAGGAATAATGAGAGGCACGACCTATAGATTTGATAAAGAAGGACATAAACATTCCTGTTTCCAGGCTATCGATCCAAATGCGAATTGGAAGAAAAACTGGAATTTCATGATTGCCGTACTTTGCTTGATCGAGAGCTGTGGTGCAGCATGGTTTCTCGGATTCAGCCAATCGAACATCATTAAACGAGTCGGGTTCTTGGTCGCGATAATTCTTTTTGATGCGATTCAATTAGTGGACATTATTCTAAAATTTTTCACCGCTTATGAACAGGATCATCTCCTTATCACTAATATTCGAAGTATCTCCTTGAGATATCTTCGAAAACACTTTGTCATCGATATCCTAGCGATACTGCCCTTATGGATTCTATCAACCAATTTCCTGTTGATAAAGCTCCTCAAAATATACTACTGGGCAACTCTGCGCGATGCAATTGCTGGGAGTTTCGCCTGGATCCGTGAAAAGAAAGTTAGCAAATTCAGGAATAAGTACACCATTATCATTATTTCTCTTTTCGTTTGCCGTCTTCTCGACTTGCTGCTGTGCGTGCACATCGTGACGTGCATGATGAGCTTTGCAACAAAACACGATCACATATCGATGTTTGAGATACAAAACGAAAACTGGCCTTACTTGCAAGGAGTATACTTTGTTTTATGCACAATGACTTCAGTCGGATACGGTGAACTGACAATTCACTTAGATGATGATAAATCGATTTATATTTCATTAGCATTCTTGTTAGTTTCTATCTTCATCTTCGCTCAAGGAGTGAGCTCAGTCAGGATGGATTTCAAAGCGATCAACAAGCAGCAGTCAAGTACAAAAAAAGAAACGTCCCTGCTTTGGCGATGGATTCTTCAGGTTGAAAAAGTTAGAGGTCACAAACCTCTAAGTGAGCAACTTAAGCGAGAGCTGCAGGTCAACAACTTGGAGCAAATGATGGACGGATTGATCAAAGACTCAACCTATGTGGCTCAACTGCCGAAATACTTGAGAGATCAATTGGTGCTTCGGGTTTTCGCGGATTTTAGGAAGGAATTTGGCCTTTTCTTCTCTGGTTTGAAAGATGAGATCAAAGCAGAGATCTTTCGATCAATGGAATATAAGTTTTTTTTGCCTCAAACGATCATTTTTTGGGAAGGTGAAGAACCTGACGGCTTGTATTTTATGCGCGTTGGTGAGATATTATACACTTCGAAAGAAAATCCGCAGCTAGTACTGCAATATTTCCCCTTCCTGGTGATAGTGGGAGAAGAACTCTTTGAAAATCAACCCATTAAATTCGTTGTAAGAACAGGAAATAATCACACAGCCGGCTTTTTTATCAATAAAAGGACTCTGCTACAAATCCTAAAAAAAACTGGTATTCGGCCAAGGTATGTCTTAAGTTTAATTCAGAGTTTTCGAAGTGGAAAAAAGCTCGAGCATCAGAGTAGTTATTTAAGAAGGGATACAGTCGGTGGGAAGGAAGGAGTAGGCGAAAAGAGCACCATTAGTGTGAATTCCTGGCTTAGAAACACCTTTGATTTAGATTTACCGGAAGTTGTTGACCAAGAACGCAGACTTTCAGGGATGACTTTATCTCGCCGCGGGACTCTTTCAAGAAAGCAATCTCACGTTGTAGAGGGTATGCCATCTCCGTGGTCAAGTCAACCAGTTTCAATTAATGCTAGCTTCTCTAATTTGTACTTGGGAGGCTCAGCACTCAACAGTCCAACAGATACAATACTCGGAAAGGAAATTGCTAATCACCAAAATAACTTGGAGGATTCAAGTGCTTCTGGAGACCGATCTCTTACCCACGTACAATTACATGATCTAACTCGGTCAGTGCTAGATGTATCATTAGATATCGCACAAAGCGATCAAAAGAGTCCAGCTTTGACGAGAGGACACAGTTTTCAAGAACCTCCAGAGCAGGATGAGCCTAGAGTTGTGACATTTGACTTTCATCAGGAAGAGACTTTATCGGAAGAAGCAAAACCAGACATTTCAGTTTTGGAATTGAAAAGTTTCGAAGCGTCACGCAGACCTAACAGACAGAGAAAAAAATTCGAACGAGCTGAGAAAATTCATGGAGAAACAGATTCAGAAGAGGAAGAAAAAGATGTTTCAGAAGTTGTTCTGCATGATATTTCCAAGGCAAGTCCTGTAGGTAGCTCTATGGAGATAGATCTCACGAAGAGCGAAAAAATTGGCCCAGCACATGAAGATGAGGAAACTAAATCATATTCTCCGGTTGTTGAAACTAAGCCTCAAAATTTCATAAAAAGACGCGAAAGAAGAGTCGGAAATGTTTTTAACTATCAATTTCGCAGAAAAACACTATTCAAACGGAGCAAAGGTCCAAAGAAAGAGAGCGGACGCACAAAAGGAGGATCTAAAAGCGAAAATTTTTTGGAGAGCATGAATGGGGCGGTTGGAGAAGAGTTCCAAAGGAAGCTGAGTGTGACGGGCCATTGCGATGAGGAAGCGATTAGAGAGGAGCCTATCTGCAGTTTGGAAGATGATATTGAGGAGGAGGAAGATGAGTTTCTCAATGAAAGTGTTGATTATCCCATTAATAAAATGGTTTCTAACTCTGTTGATTTGGAAGCTATTGACAGTTTGGATGGTTTGAATGAAGCCATAGAAAGTTTGGAACTTCGGTCTGGGCTTTTGAAGAAGAGGCTTGAATATGTTAAACAACATATTAATACCGAATTATTTCAACATTTTGCAAAACTCAAATCACTTGGAGGAGGGAGTCCCTCTGACAAGTTGATTGGGTCTCGGCTCTGGTTCAGCAGGTCAACATTCTGACTGCTTAGATAAGCTTCTAGCCCAACAACAGAATTATTTCTTAGATAATATATATGGAAAGGATAGCATGCGACTAATCAAAATTACTGTAATGTAAATAGTTTTTTTATTTTAATTGCTGTTGTTTGTTATATTTGAATCTTGAAAGGGCGATCCTAGCATTCATATTTGCTTAGTTTCTTAGACTACATTGTTGGATTTGTTTAGCTAACTATGGTTCATTCTCCTATGATAAATTAGAGAAAATATCAGCTAGAATAAAATAATCAGGAATTGCATCAAGTAAAAGCAGCTAAACCCATTAATTTCGCAACTTGAGCCGAACTGCAGCATGCAATCTATTATGCATTCCTACACTCAAGAAGAAGAGGAATTGCTGGGTACAATCAATTCAGTAATCATCGCTATATCTGTTGCTGGCTGCTTTTTCAATGCAATAACCTCCTTATATCTCCAAAATACTCACGTGACTCTCACAAAGATGGTACTGGCACTCTGCATGATGGATTTGCTCAACGACTCGCTTACATTTATTCTCTTGCGAGTCAAAGTTAGCGAGGGATTCTGCTGGGCCTCAAATATCATGCTATGGTTCTCATGGGGAGGAGCGCTCGCTTGGACTTGCTGCTTTGCATACTCATTGTATATCACAGCAAAAGATATTTCAGTGCATAATGTAAGCAAGTGCTTGCCAAAGTTTGCAGGTGCATCTATTGTGATTTCCCTTATCATGGCATCGATTGCCTTTGGTTTCCGATTTAACGATCTTGATCATGAAAGCTATTGCACTTTCGAATTCAACGAAAAGGCTTTGAAAACAGTCGCTGTTGTCTCGGTGCTTTCAATTATTTATTGCCTTTACTGCTATCTTACAGTGATCAAGTTATTCAAACGTAAGCTGAATGCACTGCATTTAGAGCTACTGGTCTACCCTGGAATACTGGTGCTCTGTCTTGTCCCTCTTGTTCTCGAAACATTATACTTGATTATGGAGAATGATTGGCCTCCTTTTTATTTTCATTTGATTCAGAGCATAGCTTTCAATTTACAAGGGTTACTAAACGCTTTTGCGTATGGCCTATCACGAAGGATTAAAGACGGCTGTGGAGAGCGATGGCGTGGAAGAACTCCCAGAGAAGAGGACAGTTCGTTTGTTGAGACCGATGGAAATGATAATGAAATTGCTCGAGGTTTAAGTTTAAACGAGGAGGCTATTAAGACCCCAAACCATAGAGATGTATTAAATCAAGATTTACATCGTTATACGTGTTGATCAATTATCGGTATTGGCGTTGAGTCTGGATAAAATCTATATAAAGTACCGCGTTAATAATTAACTCTTCTGAAGTCATTGTTCAACATCCACGTGGCTACTCAATACCATATTTCTTTGATATATTCATCAAGCAATTTCTTGTTTGTAAGGTCAAGAATGAGTGATTTGAATATATTGTTGGAAATATAATGGATGGAACCAAGTTCTACAGGAAAAAATATTTTGCATTTTCCCCTTCTGATATAATCGCATTAATGAGGATAATATTGAAGTTCATATACTTCTGAAATACTTTCAGAAAAACCATTTACGATGGATATCACCGATGATATTTCGATATATAGGAAACAAATAGTGTTCTACTCTTACTTTTTTTTTTAGTAGGCTGAGATTTCTTAAACAAAACAGATAAATGTAAGCTCTTTTCACACTTGAGATTCTTTTCAACGAGATGTAGAGACATCTGTCGCAGGTTCTCCTTCGACCTCCGATTGTCTCACTTCATGCATAGAAACTTCTTTTTTTAGAGACCGTCTTTTGAGGCAAAGCTGTTTACATTCTCGGAACATTCTTCTTGACAAACCATAGGTTATCGCGTTCAAAAAGCCTTGAGAATTCCATAGCAAGTCTGCAATTGCAACCAACCACTCTGGATATGAATCCACTCCCATAATATGAGAAATTATGTCTAAGAAAACCCAAGGGAAGTAGCATATGACCAGAATTAGTGGGTAAAGCGTGAGCTCCAAGTGAAAGCCGCCTCCAGCCTCTTTGAGTCTTCTGATAACCAATACATAGCAGGTTCCACAGAACAGTATAGCCATTGCAGGCGGAAGATATAGCCAATAGTCTGCCAACGCGTTCGAGGCAGTTTGCCAGCAATACTCTTTATTAAAGTCCCCATCAATGCTTTGAGTGAGAATAAATGTAATTGTCAATAAAATTGTCGATGAGAGCAGCGTTAAGGCATATCTTTGATTCATTAGAGCCAAACGTTCAGCGTTGCCTCCTCGAAAAACGACGAGCAGTGCGTGCGCGAAGCAGCAAGTCGCGATTATTGAACCTAAGTATCCAAAGTATTGCAATGCTTCGGTGATCTCGCAAAAAAAAGCAGAAGGGTTTTTAACGAATTCGGTTAGGGAAAAGGCTGCGTATGTTAAATCCAATATACAAATCACGATAGCAATTCTGATTAGTGGTTCTCTGGACTTTTTCATCACGAAAATGGATATTAGATTGAAAATACACCCAAAAAGCGATAACATGTTCGGTATTATGATACTCAGTGATTTGCCACTATCCTCTGACATCGAATCTAAGAGAGAGGTCCTTGAATATGTTGGCTTGAATGCTTTTCTTTTCGCTGCTACTTGAAAATTTAGCTTTTGCTCGTTGATTTTTATGAAATATACCAAGCTATCAAATAAGGGCTGATCAAAAATATTTTAAGCAGAGGCTGGTCATAGAGATTGTAAAGCACTCAGTCTAATTTTTTTTCTTTTTTCCGATGACCCTCCCTCGATCTAAATTGATTACAAGGCTACTTGGTCGTTTAGAACTGGAAATTGTGATGGTATCAATTAATATTCGAAGAATTTTTCTGAGGGACAGAAAGAGACACAAAGGATGAATTTATAATTTCTTTTTCTTTCCGCATCCAATTGAGAAAGTGCGATAGGCACGATTTGAACAATCAAATAGTGATTTGATGCGAGTTTTACGAGAGACGAGTCTCACTATGACTTGATGATGATGTGTATGTTTCATTTCAATTTATTCATTGAAGAGACTGTTTGATCTCTTGTGAATGACTGAAACTGCGCTTCATTCAGTCGATAATCCATCCTTTCAAAAGCAGAGTACATTAAATTGATTTGTAGAAAGGTGATTGCTTTGGAGATTTTCAATCATAACCTGTGTAGATGACGATACGAAGAATTAAATACCGTCGCATTCATTTCCTTCCTATTTTGGAAGGCATCATGGAGAAATGCCCATCAATCGTAATCTAGCTGTTTCTTACAGTATCTTATTCTCAAGAAAACTCCATCCTAGGTCCGAAGAGTGAGTTTACTCTGTGGCAATTCATAAAACTAAGAAGGCTCTTACACTAGGGGAAAACATTGATTAATTTTTTTTTTTAATACCCAGGGCTTATTCAGTATGAATACGAACCTTCTACCCTTATTTCATTAGTTTGAAATAATAACTATAGATTGAATACTATGAATTTTTGCTATAGACTAATATTATTTAATATTCAACTTCGAAGTGCTTGGCGGTCTTGTTGTGGTGAGTCTTGTTATGGTGGGTCTTGTTGTGGTGAGTCTTGTTGTGGTGGGTCTTGTTGTGGTGGGTGTGGTTGTGGTGGGTGTGGTTGTGGTGGGTTCTGTTGTGGTGGGTCTTGTTGTGGTGGGTCTTGTTGTGGTGAGTCTTGTTGTGGTGGGTCTTGTTGTGGTGGGTCTTGTTGTGGTGGGTCTTGTTGTGGTGAGTCTTGTTGTGGTGGGTTCTGTTGTGGTGGGTGTGGTTGTGGGTCTTGTTGTGGTGAGTCTTGTTGTGGGTCTTGTTGTGGTGGGTGTGGTTGGTCTTGTTGACTGGTCTCTTGAGGAATTCGACTTCTTCTTCCTCTTGGGAGCTGCCGAACCAGTTCTTTATTCTGTCGAAGAATCCAGTCTTGTTGGTCTTGTTGGATCTGTTGGTGTGGTTGCGTCTGGCGAAGAATTCCAATTCTTCTTCTTGGCCGAACCAGCTCTTGACTCTGTCGAAGAAGCCAGGGGTGGTGGTGGTCTTGTTGGTTCTGTTGTGATGGTGATGGTGGTGGCTGTGGTTGTGGGTTCTGTTGTGGTGGTGGCTGTGGTTGTGGGTTCTGTTATGGTGGCTGTGGTTGCCATGGTGGTGATGGTGGTGACCGTGGTGGTGATGATGTCCGTGGTGGCTGTGGTTACCGTGGTGGCTGTGGTTGCCGTGGTGGCTGTGGTTGCCGTGGTGGTGGCCGTGGTGGTGACCGTGATGGTGGCCGTGGTGGCTGTGGTTGCCGTGGTGGCTGTGGTTACCGTGGTGGCTGTGGTTACCGTGGTGGCTGTGGTTGCCGTGGTGAGTGTGGTTGTGGCTGTGGTTGCCGTGGTGGTGGCCGTGGTGGTGACCGTGATGGTGACCGTGGTGGCTATGGTTGCCATGGTGGCTGTGGTTGCCGTGGTGAGTGTGGTTGTGGGTTCTGTTGTGGAAGGTGTGGTTTCTGACAGCGAGATCTTCAATTTCTTCTTCTTCAACTCTGCCAGCGACTCTAACGGTAACGTTCTTAGGGACGAAATGCTTGGACTTGTTCCAGAAAGTCTTGTTCTTCAACCAGGCAATTGGGCTGGTCAAGTTGTGGTGTGGCTTAACAATGATGTTGGCCAAAACACTCTTGTTGTGGTGGCGGGTGTGGTTTCTGACTTGGAAGTCATTAATTTCTTGTGAAGCAGCAACTGCGAAGAGTGCTACAAGAGCAATGAAAACGAATTTGTTCATGATTTGATGAAAAATTTTTTTGATTATAAGTTGCTTGAATAATTTGGTTTAAATATCCGAAAAATTAATCTTGAATCAGATTTATTCGGGATCCCGAGTCAATTAGACCTTTTAAATGAAATTACGTCGCACAATCTGTGACGTATTACGGAATAAAACTTTTAAAAACGAGATAAATCAACAAAAAATGGCTCCGGATTCAATTCTTTCATATTGTGGAACGCAATTTTGGCATGAACCCTTCTCTTTTATTTCGAAATCGACTTCCTCTAAATTGAAATCGCGCATAACCCCCATAATCGCTCTCTGACTCACCGAAGGAGCTATTTTTCCAGATATAAAAAGCGTTTTTAATTTGAATTTTGATGAGCGGATTGTCCAGAGCAAGCCTGTTCTAGACAACCCTGATATGATAAATGGTAAAGAAACCTTCAGGAGATCGCGCTCCTACAATAATAGATAAAAATATGTGAATAATCTCTCCATGGAAAGATTCCATTGAGCCTCCATTCACTCATCGCAGTTGACTTCCAATAAAAAAACAGAAACCAATTTATGACAGGCTCCAAGGGTTCTAAAGATGCAATAGTAGAGCTAGTGTGACTGAGACTTCCTCAGGCAGAGCTCTTTTTTATTTTGAAAAATTTCAGTTGCAAATCTTTAGAACGGAAGAATATTTTGCGAAGACTTCTCTGTTTCTGAGGTCAGATAACTGGACTTGGTGATGTTGGTAGATTCTCGTTATAATTAAACAGGGACTAGGAGGGATATGGTCGATGGCGGCAAACTAACGCATTCATTAGGTGGCAGTTAATTGAAAAACAGATTATGAAAGCAGACTATCTGAATCTGTAACAATGTCTGAAATGGAATAAGGAGGGAATGGAGACAGTATCGCTTTATTCGGACAGAATTTCCTTAGCATGTCGATTTCTACAAAAATAAAACGAAATGTCCCTTAATTAAAATATCCTTATTTTATTTGAATCACGGAATTCTATTTTCGAAATTACAAAATTAGCGATCAATTTGCATCTGCGGCTTAGAGAGGTCATCTGAAAAATTCTTTTAATGTCTTCAATTGCTTCTCCTTCTTTTTATCAGGAAATGAGGAAACAAAGATAAACAAAGTCTATGGATAGTAGAGACGAGAAATAGTGATTCAGTCGGCAGTGATAGCTATTAATTCAAAGCATTTCAAATTGCAGGATATTCTCTCCGGTTTGTACCAAAATTCAATTGG
>ENA-UOTX01000178-UOTX01000178.1-compost-metagenome-genome-assembly--contig:-NODE-178-length-70620-cov-12.698184_pt1 | contig 70620 bp, 49 predicted proteins | sample MGYA00238143_ERZ746982 | MGnify/ENA primary metagenome ERZ746982 (study PRJEB28758, sample SAMN06268862) | compost metagenome | isolation source: single cell | place: USA: California, Emeryville, Joint... | reverse complement strand
TATATCAAGAAAATCTCATTATCATCTGCAAGCAAGTATGATTGCACATGAGTTAAGAGCCAGCAGAGTGCGTCGTGTTTTGTGAAGAGCATAAGACCATCATAACCATGTATATAACGATATTTCGAGTCTGTGCTCTGCTGAGTCAATAAGTATGAACTGTGTAATCGAGAACAATAATAAGAATCTATTGTGCTTCTGAAACAGGTTTCATCTCGGTAAGGATTCATCACAGAATTTTCTCCGATCCCAAAAAAGTACTTATGTCGATAACCGTTAGGCAGAAATACAGACAGTGAATACTTGTGTTTCAAGTTTTTCGAAGCGCAATTTATAAGGAGGGACTAAAATCATGGCAGTCAACAGGACTTTATTTCACTCTGAGTGGGAGGAGATATTTACATAGTGATATTCTGATAAATGCTATATTATGCTCTTATTACCTGAAATTTCTTAAGCTACTCAGTTGAAAACTATCATAGTCTTAAGAAACTTCAATAATTCATTCTCTTAAGACCCATCTTCTCAGTGAGCTAATCGGAAGTTTTGCGACTTAATCGCCGATTTATTTACAAAATAAAACTTATTCATCAACAACACAAAATATTCTTTTGTTATTTGTTCGAACCAGCTCCTCAATAAAATTTAAGCTGACTTTGCTACGGAAAAAATAGCTCTGAATAAAACCAATAATATTTAAATAAAACGTACAAATATAAATTCGAGGGATTTTGTTAAATTTATTTAAACAACTTTGAAAGTGGAAAAATTGATTAAATTAACAAAAATCTTAAGCAAAACTCAGAATCAAAATACAATTATTTAAAAAAATTCAAAGGTTTTATCAGCAAAAGGATAATTCCAGAAGATGGGTTGTTCTGTTGTCAAGGGCAAGATTCATGATGAAGGAACCTTAGTGAAAAAAACAGCCAACCATGGCTCGTGGAGTGCTCGTCCCAAAACACTGCGAACAGATAGTCAAGAAATTTGGTTCTCAGACAAGTCTATGTTAAATCATACTTCTTCTGCGAACTTCTATACACTCGCAGGCACCTTTAATGAGAAGGTGGAGGCTTTAAAAGGCAGCGAGATCGCGTTTCACTTTGATATTTCTAAAATGCAATTTATTTGCTACGATTTTGCTAAAAAAAAATGGACAACCAACGATCTGACCCAAGCAAGGACTTTAAACGTCACGAACTCATTGGATGAAGGGTTCGATCTCGAGCGGGATTTAATCTCAAGGCTAGATTGCTACACATTGTTGGCCATTGATGAGAATAAGATTGAAATCGTTGGACCATCTCACTTCCAGTACCACATTAGCTTGAATACCTTCTCAACCAGGCCTTCAATGAGCACAAAAGCTCTCAAGGCGCCTTGTTTAGCTTTCTCCGGACGCAGACTTTTCGCGATCTCTGGAGAACAACATAATAATTATACTCCCAGCGCGGAAGTTTATGATATGAACAGTAAAAGTTGGACTCGCCTCGAAGAATTGTCTCAACCTCACGGCAAAGGGCTTAGCTGTTGCTTTCTCAGCGACAGAAAGCTGCTAAAAGTGCTTGTAGCGGGAGGCTATTGCTCAAAAAATCCATTGACCCCAAGTACTGACATTTCCATTTATGATGATCACTCCAAAAGATGGCTTACTTACGAGTTCAGTAAAACTGACATCCCATTGCTTCCTGCTTTTACAGAGGGAGCTATTTACATTTCTGAAGGCGGCACGGTGAACATCCAGCTAACGAAAGGAACAGCAGACAATTATGAGTTAAATTTAGCCAAAGGACAACTAGCTAAAGTTCGTTCTATGAACCGCGTCGCTGAGAGTCATGAGTTAGAGATACTGAGAGTCACTTCCTCGATCGATGGAGACCTTGGATTTTTATTTGGAGCGAAGGATTCCGTCAGCAGTGGCATCAAACTTTCCCCATTCAAGAAAGCAGCAGCTGAATACTATACAAGCACGACATCTCCATCGCTGCACAAATGGTCTCAGTTGGTACCATTACCTAAAAAAATGTTAGTTTCTACGAAAAGTATACTGATGTAGTGACCAATTAACAATAGCTCAAAATTGCAAAGACTTTTTTTTTGTAAAGGAAAATAGAATATCTAGTTTCATTTTGATTCAAAGGCTTCCTATTTCAGGTAGCTCTGAATTTTCATGCTTACCAGAAATAATTTAGATATAAGGCGTTTTCACATATTTATTGTGCGAGGCTATTTTATTTTATCAACTTTAATTTTTTTATGCATATTAATAAATTTTTCTATATTGTTTCCAGCTTTCATTAGTTTCAAATGACTATAAGAAATAATATGCGTTTTTTCAAATTTCTGGGGATTCCGGGAAACGAAACACCCTGAAATGATATTGATCTCCGAACTCAAAAAATATTTTATTGCTGTTGATTCTTACTACATTCAAATTTGAAGCAGAAGGCAAGAATTTTATCGCTGAATACTTCAACAATAAAATGGGAGTTGGACCAAAAAGGATAATGACTTTGTTATTAATGCTTCTGATGCTTACAAGGTTGAGTAATCTTCGGAGTGTTTTTACAAAGTGACACTATCAAAGAACGGAAAATAGCAAACTGCTGAGAATGAATTGAAAGATAAAATAATTTCAATACTTCAAGTACTTTCATATTCATTTTTTTTTTGTTTCAAAAAGAAAAAGATATCTATTTGAAAATAATGTACACATTTGCTAGTGATTCCTTCTTTGGAAACTTTCATCCTACTCTTACACATATGAAGTCCTGCTCGTCGTATTCCGTTAAAGGTCTGCACCACAGAACATGGCAAGTAAAGCTGAGTCTTCTCCACCCTACAAAACAAGTATATTCACTTACTCGTAGCTCAATAAACTATTACCTTCAGGATGCAATCCCTTAACTTTTTCAAAGGAATATCGTCTGCAGGGTCAACATCGACGCTTTGAAAAATGAATTTGGTGAAGTATTCACAGAGAGAATTTAGAAAATCGTCATCTTGTTGTCTAACAAACTTCCCAAGGCATATTTTACAGAGATTATATATTTCATCTTTTGACAGCATTTGATTTCCATCCTGGTCAGCTACCTGAGAAAAGTATAATTAATTAATGAGCCTTCACTCAAAAGTTGTCAAGTAAACATACCTTGATAAACATATCAATCTTATCTTTGAGTGTGTTTGCTCTGATTTTGACCATCGCCTGCAAAAATTCTTTCCAATTTAAAAATCCTAAATAATATATATATCTGTTAGGAAACGAAAAACGGCAAGGACTTCACCAGAGTAATTAATATCGATGTTATAAAAGATGCTTTCCGCAACCTCCTCGCTTTGAAGGAATACTTGGTAGATTCCATTTCGAAAAGTATGATAATCGACTCCTGATTCCACATCTGATTTAAAAGGTGAGCAGTTAACTAATTTGTTGAGTCCTTCTATACTATAATTTTCGTGTCGCTGTGATGTAACCTCGCATAATGCTTTGTAGATTATCCATACCAAATGCAGTTCCTTGCGACTGAGGTTCAGCTCTTTCATGTATTTTGGAATATTCTTTTCAAACAATTCACGATTCGCTTTTTTCAGGTTCAGAATATTGGTTTTTTTGCTTCTCAGGGCCCTAGTTAGAGGTAATGTGGCAGTTTCGAGTCGAACTTATACTTAATATTTTTCTCGACATAATTTTTTTCTTGTGTAGGTCTTTCGATGATCTTAGGCTTGTGTGGATTTACCGAAGCATCTAATTCCGCCATTTCGGAGGAAGGGGTTGTTGAATTTAGCTTCGTCTTTAACTGGTTCTGTTGCTGCTCCTTTTTTTCTTGAAAATAATCTAATTTTTTGCTCGGATTCTTTAACTCTTTGAGAAGAGGATCCAGTTCCTTAATAATTTCATCCAAGTCTAAATCAGCGCGTTAAAGTAATAGCAACCGATCTATTCTTTACCGATCTTTTCAGCTTCATCCGTTTCTTGAATTTCTTTTTGCATTTGTTGAAAGCCATTTAATGAGTCTTCCTCAACCTCTTCCTGAGAAATGGTCATATTTTTCATATCCGACTTATAAATTTTGTAAATTCGGTTAATTTTATGAAACTTCTGAGATGTGTAGGGAGATGATTTTTCTTGAAGATATGAAGAAATTTGATCTTCTAAAGCATTTGTTTCATTGCCTTTATTGTCTTCTTGATCCATAATTTGGTCTTCATTGTCTTTGACAAAAGAAGAAACTAAATTTGAAAAATTTCCAGCTATCTCCTTCACTCCTTTACTCTCTTCGCCTGCCGAATGCTTTCCTGATGCTGGCGGATTCTCATCCTGAAGTAGGTTATCAAGAAGCTGGGAGTATCTGATTTTCTTTGGGTTCTCTCTGTGTTATAATTAGCCATGAAGAAGAGCAAGCTTGAATGGAGATACTCTAAGAATTTGTCTAGTCTCTCTAGGTCGTCACCGTTTGGAGAATTTTTCGACAGTATCTTCGAGAGGACGCCTTTTACTTTGCTACTAACAGTCGCTTTCTGCTCGTACGAAGTTGATGCTCCTGAAGAGAGAGCCGCTCCCGAATATTGTGTTCGTTGTTTCTTCATTTCATACTCTCTTTTTCCATAGTGATAAAAGTCATTCACGAGATTATATCTTAGAATCCTTTCACAATCAGAAAATTCGGGTGAGTCGCCTTCCAATGATTTTATATATCAATAAATGAAAATTCAAGGCACAGTACTGAGTACAACGACGCTTTCTGAGAGAGGTATCTGTTGCAATTCGAAGATCGACTGGCCGTTCAATAAATATAAGTGTCTGAATTCGGGATTCAATTTAAGTTTCTGACGGATGTTAGCAATTATGAGTTTCAGTTCGTGATCAGGAAATCTATAAATTTTGATCTTTCCTCCCTAAATCATCATCGATCGATTTATCAGAAGGGATCCACAATAAAGGTAAGCTTACTCTTTCTCTCTCTATAAAAGTGTACATCAGTCTGTAACTGGGTATGTCGACTACAACCATCAATTCTTCACTATGAGCCCGAATTAACGCCTCAAAATCTGTTTCGTTATTTTTTTGGTAAATAGCTCGTTGATGCTGATAATCTAGATTAAGTCTGTATTTCATGTTTGCATCTTTTATTATTTTGAACTGTCTTGAATTTTCTTGTGGCTTACGATGATGCAGATCATGATATATACTACGTCGTCTATTCTCTGAATAAGTCTCTTGTTCCAATAAATAGAAGAAGTTACTTTTGCATTTTACCAGCAATGACAATATTTTTCAACTCTTCTATAGGTTGATGAGGTTTTGTCCCTAATTGTTGAGTGTATAAATCTTTTTCTATCGCAACATTTGGGACAGGAAAATCTTCTCGAGGGTTATAGTGAAGGTTTAATCCCAATATTCGACTCGGTTTTTCTTGTGAAAAAGCCTTTGAACCTGCAATAATGTTTCATAAGTCCTTACTTCGTTTAGGGAGTATATAATTACTTTGCAACATGGAAGACTGCAAGTCTTGTGTGACACTGTCGTTTGGGGTTGTTAATTTTGATCCAGTACTATCTTGGAAAATAAAAGATTGAAGGTTGACAGTAGTAGGTCTTTGAAGCTCCGCTGCCGAATATTGTCTAGATGGAGCTCTGATAGCTGCTTTGTGTAAATCCGTTGCTGATGACCCATTGAATCCTTTGGTCACAAAAATCTCAGAATATTGGCTCACATTATTTGACTCTTTCCTGGAATTGAGTCTCGGAACGGACAAAGTGGAAAAAGTTTGACCAAGAAAATGCTGACGACTTCGATTGGCTGCTGTTGGGAGTCTTGAGTCATTTAAGCTATGCTCCTGTTTAGTCTTGGGTGTGAAAAAATTTCTGCGATCGAAGCTGTTTTCAAAGGGAACAACTGCAAGCACTCTCTTGAGGTTGTTAGAGGCTGGTCGTTGGATAATCGGAGAATCCTTCCCTTTGACTGCAGGAAAAGCGAACACTTTTTGGTTGAGCTGGCTGAGCTTGTCCGTGCTATTACTCTGCATAAAATTGTCCAATAAATAAATTGTTGTGTCTCAGCGCTTGTAAAGAAAAATAAGTTTGATAAATTCATTGATTGCGCTGAGATTTCATCATCATCTTTTTGACGAGGAATTTCTACCAAAACTCTGGAGTTCCTGGAAAGGAAAGTTAGGTTATTCAAAGAAATATTAAATTTCAAGCATAACGATAAGGTCTTGCTTCCAAGCAATCACTCAAGAGAGCTAAGCTATCAGCCAAATTCGAAGAACATAACCTAAGTTTGTCAGGAATTAACAAGACATTCAGGCCTACAGATGACGAAGATATCCTTGTTGAGATAACTAAGGCTATTAGAGCATTGAAGTCTACATTGCCATACGATCAAATTTTGAAATGATATCGACATAAATAGAATCCCTGAGCGAGCTGAAATTGCCTTTTCTTGCTCAAATCCATTATTCGATTAAATTCTCAATAGAAAATAACATTATTTGCTGTTTGAGATCTTATCATCAATTACATCTTTCGATTCATACGGTTCGACGCATTTGCTTGCTTGTTCAATGCAAGCAATTTTAGATCGAAGGACATCCGACATTAGCAGCAATCGAAGAATTAAACAGTTCTCTGGTGTAGTTTATTGAACACAAATGCTAAAAGTTGTGTCAAAAATGATATTTTTGGAGATATACAGCCTATATAGGAGGAAATTTTGAGATTAAGCTTGCAAAGGGCGATCTTCGTCGCGAAACCAAAAAAAAACAAAAAAAAACAAACCAAATCCCTCTCTGAAATAATACAGAATATCTTGCTGGACTATCGATAACGATAACGGCTATTTAGAGTCACGTACCTTCAAACCAAGTTTTAGGAAGCTTCTTAAGCTGCGAAATTAGTCATCGCAGCTCAAACATCATTTGCAGATATTATTATTCTTGCGTTTGTCTCATTAAAAACATAAACCACGAAAATTAAGAATATCCGATAGAGGAGTTTTTGAATTGTTGAAGAGGATAACCATACTTTTCCTTAAAATGTGGAGAACTGAATTTCTAGAAGTACCTATGCTGTTTTTGGACTGTCAGCCACAACATCCCATGGGTTTTGCCTGAATTCTTGCAAAACTATTGTAACAAACAACCTTCTCATGCTAGCAAGTAGAGATCCTCCCAACGGTCAAGATTAAATGCCTTTTCGTGGAGAGTCAATCTATATAGTCCATCTATGACAGCTCTAAAACCTATTGTGAATCAACTCATATATTAACAAGATGGTGAAGCAAAGATTCTTGAATTCAAATTCGATTCAGTGCTCAGCATTATTTGAAATTGAGATAGCCACGTTATTCCATCGGTCGGCATTGCAGTGCTTCTTTTTGCCGTTCTTAGTTTTATCGAAAGGGTTGCTACATTCAAAAAAAATTTAAAAACTAAACTCAGATTTGAGAAGAGAGAATGAATTATGCTTTAATTGTAGATTTTGATCTCGAACTTGATTTGATAATTAATCAGATGTTATTTTTTTCGAAATAAGTTCTAAAGAGGATTACTAACTTGGAAAGAACAAAAACAGGAGTCATATGTTATTCAGTAAGTCCACATTAATCGAAGGAATCTTTTGGAGAGTGTTTTCCTATAGAAAAAACCCTGAAGGTTATCTTTAACGGTGGTCCGCACATGAGTCCAATTGAATAAATAAGTTAATAGGAATTAATAAAATCAGATAAAGGAGGTAAAAATAGAACATTAATTTTCGAAGGATCATAAATTAATTAATTCAAGTATGTTCAAGACTATGAGATGTCTTCCAAATCAATAGGTCTCTTTTCCAAAGCATAGTATAGCAGTGCAGTTATTAATATTCGCATATCTAACTGGTTTTAGTGTTCTGTTGTTTATCTATTGATAGTTTTCATTTTTTCTAACCTTTTCCAAAACAAAGAGGCTGATCTACTATGTGAGTCAGTTCTCAGCTTAGAGAAGAAAAGAGGAGTTCCATTTTCTTCTGCTCTTAGAAGAAGAATTTAAAAAAAATTCCTCAGGCTTCCATGTTATTAGATATTTTTACATTCTACCTTTAAATTATTCATTATTAATTTTGTAACTCAAGAGGGAGATGGACTATGGACCATACAACTCACAATCTCGGAACGAGCTCAATGAATCCTCTCATCAGTTAATCAAAAGTGAACTTAACAATGAGCGATTTGAGTTCATATCTAATCTACTTGTTTAGAAGAAGATAGTCGGCATAACCGTCATCATCAGAAAAACCACAGTTCACATCCCAAGCATGAATCTTCACACTATCCACAGGATTCTTCAATTCAGAACCATCATCCACAAAGAGCTGCTGAGAGGAATCAGCAACCCGTTTTGTATGGACCGCCTCAAAAAACGAGAAATGAGAAAGATTCTTCTCGAGAGCAGCTAATAACTGCAGGCATCCCAATAAGGGAATATTATCAGGCACCATCACCAGAAAGAAATAACACCATTCACTCTGATAATAAACGGTTAAGCGTAGGAAAGCAATATTTAGGTCCAAAAAACCCCCAAAACCCACACAATCCACAACTTCACAAACAATATTTAGAAGCACCCCATCGAAATGAGCATTCAAAACGAGCTATGCAGAGAGATACACAACCTCAACACGAAATTGGTGGACCTGTTGATGAATTTCCAGGCAAAAGGAGAGCACATGCAGCAAAAGGAAACGGTCACCTTACTTTGCAAACAGAGGAAAATAAGACTGATGAATTTATTGAACTGAAAAGGACTACGAATATGGATCAAGACCCTGAAACTGAAGGAGCTGGTCTTTTAGCTGGAAAACAAAAACCTGGTGGTAGTTTTCTTTTTTACCTAAAATCTGAAATATCTAAACCTCCTTTTTCAAGAATATAATCCATTTTTGAGGCCTCCTGACTTCGAATTTGCGAAAAGGCATGCTGTAAGTTTCATTTTTTCCTGAGCGAGTTGACATTTTTGTTCGCAGCTTGCAAAAAGAGTCGGTACTGTTTCTCAACATGGCCGAGTGGAAAAAGAAGATGTATGCCCATGCTGTCAATTTCCAGTGGTACTGTTCAGCTGATACACCCTGAGATGCTAAGTTGTTTTCAAATTTGTTAGAATAACGAACCATTATCAATATGCTGCAATCCGAAATCATTGTCCATCCTTGGACCTGGATTCACCTTATACTTTGAGTTTCTGGTGTATTTGATGATTCTAATGTTACTTCTACTTGTTACAATCGGAATCAACGCACTTTCTGCAAATGCGCAAGGTGGAAATTGCTGGCTCTACCGCCATCACGAGGATTTTCCATGCGAACGTTCAATAATTGTATATTTTAGTCTTGGAAACCGATCACAAACCGATCCCTGGAATTCAGATTCCCTCAATATAATGTTTGTCTTCCTGGCTATGGTGAGTTTACTCATCTATCGGAAAAGAGCCAATAAAACCTGCGATATAATCGACAAAGATAATATTACTCCCTCTGATTATACAATAATGGCTGAGAATTTCCCAAAAGAAACTCCTATTACAGAGATAGAAGAATTTTTTCGATACAAATCGATGCCGAAATGCTATGTGGAAATCAAAAAAGTCGTGCCTTGCTATTTCATTGGAGATTTCGTAGAAATGAATAAGCAAAAACACAAACTTGAAGCAAAAATTTGGGCCGCTCAGCGAAGAGGAGAAGAAGAGGAAAGAAAGTCTCTTGTGAAAGAAATGGAAGAGCTCAACAAAAAAATCGACGCTTTCGAAAAGGAATGTTCTCAAGGGCTAAACGATAAATTTACAGGAACTGTTTTTGTGACATATCAGAAGCTTAAAGGTAACCAATTTGATTCTGAATGAAATAATTTTCTTTCTTGATAGAATGTGATTTTGTTGTCGATCGATGGAAAATGTCTGGAATCGGACGTGTTTGGAACAGCTTTGGTTCAGATAATTTTCGACACAACGGAAATTTGATAAAAGTGAGACGAGCTCCAGAACCAACAGACATTTGGTGGGAAAATATAGGGCATCCTTTTTGGGATGTACTAAAAAAAAGAATCATGACAGCCATTGCCTCATTCTTTTTCTTGGGAATCTGCTTTGGAACAATTTTGGGGATCCAATATGTACAATGGAAATTGCAAACACAGGATTTGAAAGGTAGTGCAGCAAGTCTTCTCATGAAAATTTTCTCATTCGGAGCCTCCTTGGTCATCACAATTGTGAACAGTTTGCTGGCTTTGGTCTTTCGCAAATTTTCACAGTACAGAACTCACCCTCGTTTCTGAGTTTCATACTAAACCATTATTAGCTATGAAAAATATCCTACCATCACTAGATATAACGTCGCTGTTAGTCAAAAAATTGCGTTGGTAAAGAAAAGTCATTTTTTTCAGAATGAGCTAAAATCTGGAATAATAGGCACAATTCTTCAATACTGCGTTGCTGACTCTGGTGGTAAATGTGATCATACAAAAGCCTATCCAAAGAGGGGCAGACTCAATAATTCCAGTTTGGGTCGAAGGTAAAAAGGATATTCAAATTATTGTGCTGTGTTGACTCAATTAATTTAATACACTCATTCTATTGAGAGCTTGTCTCATGAAATATCATGATAGGTGGGCTTGTCAATGATATTTTTTCGATTTTCATGGTCAACACAATCAGTCCGACAGTGATGGCGCTGCTCAAGCCAGACTATTTTTACCAACTTTATAAACGCAGACAAGCCCTCAAAGAAGGAAAAGACAGCAACCTAAATCAACAACAAGCAAACGAGTAAGTAATCTCTTTTTTCATTAAAGTATAACAAATTTTGTTATTCATCAGATTATTTGAAGGTCCTCCTATAGATATGCCAACAAAATACGCTCATGTCCTCAAAACAGTCTTTTTGGCAGCATTTTATGCAAAGTTGCTCCCAATGGGAATTCTCTTCGCACTTTTGTCGATAATTTTGGCTTATTGGACTGATAAGGTGAGAAAACCTTTCTTTAGTAAAGAAATAATTTAATCTGTATTATTGGAAGTATTTGCTGTTAAGAAGGCACTCTCGCCCTGTGGAGCTGGGGTCAGATCTTTCTACTGAGATGACTGAGGTTCTTGAACTTGTGGTCCTCATTTTTGCGGTAATAATGATTATCCTATCGGTAAAATTAAACTGAATGCGATCATGTTAGACTGGAAACGTAATATTGGATAAAATCTATTACGGTTTCGTCAACTCCACGGATATCACCTGTCTCGTGATTGCTATCATTTTTCAACTTATTCCGGGCAAAGTTTGGGAGAAATGTACAAGCATCAAAGAGGGTGAAGAAGTCCAAAAGGATTATGATGTTGTGAAATTTTCATTTATGAATGTAATCTTTCACTCTCGGTCTTTGTTTTTCAATTTGACAATAAAGGATTATGATCGATCCAACCCAATTACCCAAGAAGAAGCAACCAAAGCATTTTTCAAAGAAATGATGGAATGCGAGAAAGATGAACAAGTGAGGGAGAACATGCAATATTATTTCCAGCAGATGCAATATAATGGGTTCGGTGGCATGGCTCATTATGGCATGGGATATCCTCAGATGAGGAACCCAAGCTATTTTGGTATCATGAAAAATTCTAATTCTCTCCATTCAACCCCTACCTTTGTTCCAGGTATGCCTCAAACCGGCTTTCATCCCTTTCAGATGGCGCGAAAAGGACCTATGAGTGTCGTTGGTTTCTTTGATTCCATAGTTAAAGGCACTGCGTTTAATGCAACATCAAATATACAGGTATTTCACCAAATGAAAATTATCCCTCATTCTATTGGCACCTAGAACGAGCGATCGAGACACGAAACAGAACCCTATCCTATTGAAGGTCAGCTACAAAGTTACCCACCAATGGCTGGTAATTTCTTCTATCCTCAGCACAATCAGCCGCATTCATATTACCAAAATTCACTTTCAAATCAATTTATGATGGGAAACACTGGTGGATACAGCGCCACTCACACGATGTTTCCTCTTCCCCATCATGTTCCTTTGCAGAATGGAGAGGAACCTTATTATCCTCAACGATTTCAACCACCACAGCAACCTCCGAATACGTATAGTCAAACTCCCTGGTACAGAAAGCCCCAACAGTCAGGACATCCTCAACACTCAGGACAGCCCCACCAACACGAAAGAGGGAATCAAAGCTCTGGAAATCAACAGCAGCCACAGAAGCATAGTATGAGACAGCAACATCCGTCACCATCAAAGAATTCCACTTTAAGATCTGAAGAGCACCAGCAACCCATAGGCTCACAACAGCGGCTCATTAGCAGGCAACAACCGTATCCATCTCCCAATTCCGATTTGGAAGCTCAACAGCGACAAAAAATGGGTTTGCAACAACAACGACAGGAGTCTATCCCTCGAATGTCCCGGATGCCTTCTAATAACTATCAGCAAAATTCGACTTATCAACAACAAAATCCACAGCCTGTCTCTCAGCAATCAAGACGTCACCAAGAAGATCAGCAACCTCGTGGCCAACGGCCACCCACTAATCAAAATTTCATGGTTTCATCAGATACTGGCTATAATGCAAGGAGTCAGAGCAATCAAAGGTCAAAAACTCCAAGTTCCATTCTCCAACAGAATCACCCGCATCAACGTCAGCAAAATAAGCCAAGAGAACCAATTAATTAGCTTTTCTTTAGTTATATGATATTTAAGTTTTTCCGATTAGAATCTGTTGTATGGTTTGAAAAATCGATTTTTTATATTCGCTCGTTATTTTTTTCAAAATAATGCTACTAAATTCCAACATCGAAAATGTTCTGAGTCAGTGACAAGCAGTTCAGCGTTTACTAGATCTTTTGAGGGGATATCTTGAATAATAGCATCAATTATAGACATTTCACGTTCTTCAGATTGCTAAAACTGGTTTACAGAAATTTCTAACAAAGAACGATTACCAATGCGAGACTATTATATGAAATGTGAGCATTTACAGTTTGCCACGAAAGAAATATTGCCATCCCAAGGAGATATATAGTATAGTATTACTTCAGAAAATGGATCAGCAAGGGAGAGAGAGAAAGAGAAAGAGAAAAAATCATGTAAATTAAAAGATACAAGAATAGTTAATTTTAGTGCTATTCAGGTTTATTTTATTTACTAAATCCAGGAGGTAGTTCTTTCAATGGAAGAACCTTATAATCATACTATTAACTTTACCGACCTGAATCAGTCTTCACAGCAATTGATTCCCAGTAAACGACTACACTCAGCTGATTTACTCTACGTTCAACTCTTTTAAGGTGATGCTCAGCAGAGCCATTCCCAAGCAGAGGGCATGTCTAGAAACCACACACATCAGCAAAACCCCCAAGGACGAGAAATAGATAAGGAGGCTGCTAAAATTCATGAAAAACCGACTGATGGAGCTTTTGATGGTACGATTTAACATCTGTTACCTTATTTTGATCTGAACCACAAAGTCTATGATCCATTCGCAAGACCTCCAAATTTTGAAATCGCTGAAAAGCATGCGGTACAGCCTCATCATGAAAACAGAGATAATCTGATTTCTGTAGCTTGCAAGGCGAATTGGATATGTCTCTGAAGCTGATAAAGCGAATAAGGAGAATCCACTCTGTCCATGCTGTGGATCTCACATAGTAATTATTTTGTCATCAATATGAACGCCATCTATCACTCTACTAATCAATAGAAAAACGAACCATTGAACTTGTGCTGCTCTAAGTCTGAATTGTCCATCATTGGTCCTGGGTTTCCGCTTTATTTTGAATTCATTCAATATTTGATAATACTGACACTCCTGCTGTTATGTTGTATCGGTATACCAGGAATGGTAAAGAATTACAATGATGAAAGTTGTACGAATTTCCTCAATTGGCATCCTGAAGTGGAGTTTCATTGCGATACTTCTTCTCAAATCAAACTTAGTCTTGGAAACCGCTCGTTAGACCAGACTAACCAATACCCGCTTTCTGGAATCCTCAATTTGATCTTCGCACTACTAGGTTGTATAAGTATAGTTATCTATCGCAGAATTTCAAATCGCACTGCCGAAGAAATTGACAGAGGAAATACCACACCGTCTGATTTTACAATAATGGCAACTAATTTTCCCAAAGATGCGACCATAGAAGAGATCAAAAATTATTTCAGATCTAATTCACTGCCCAACTGTGAATTAGATGTTAAAAAAGTTGTTCCTTGTTACTACATCGGTGATTATGTGGAAATGAACCAAGCAAAAGCTAAGATCGAAACCAAAATCTGGAGCGCTCAACAGAAAGACGATAAGGATTCTATTACTGCACTTGAGAAAGAGAAGAAAGCAATCGATGAAAAAATAGAAAATTTCGAAAAGGAGTGCGCCGATGGATTCAGTTCTAAATTCACAGGTACAGTGTTTGTGACCTATAATAGACTTCAAGGTATTCAGTCCTTATGAACTTCATAGATGAACTAAATGGCTATTGAACGATTAGATGCTGATGATGTCGCTGAAAGGTGGAAAATGTCCGGTCTGAGGCGTATATGGATGCAGTTAAAAAGTAATATGTCATCCGATGTTGCGTACTGCTACAAAGGAAAGCTCATCAACGTAATTAGAGCTCCAGAACCAACCGATATTTTGTGGGAAAATCTTGGATATCCCTCTTGCGAGGTTTTCAGAAAGAGAATGGCAACTACATTCGCTTCCTTGCTCTCTCTCGGTCTGTCGTTTGGTATCATTATCGGAATCCAGTACGTTCAAAAAGCCATTCGTGACGAAGAAAAAACCATAGGAAATGAAAATATCCTGAAAATCATTGGATTGGGCGCATCCATAGTTATTACTCTCATCAACAGTATGCTAGGAATAATATACAGGAAATTTTCCAGGTACTGATATCCTCCCTTCAATGAATCTTACTCCTGCGCCTCTTGAATAGCTACGAGAAATATCCAACGTACACACAATACAACATTGCTGTCACCAAAAAGATTGCACTGGTAACTCTAATGAAGCTATTTCTTTTCGTTAATCTCGGCATTGTAAAGGCACAATTCTTCAATACAGCCTTATTAACACTAGTTGTAAATATACTCGTTCAGCCAGGTATGGATTACCGTTCTTACAAAGTGCGACCAATATGGACAAATGGTAATCCTATTGATTTTTCCACTTAGGAATTAAATTCTGAGTCACTAGGTGGTTTGGTGAACAACATGTTCTGGATATTTGTAATAAACGCAATAAGTCCAAATCTCATGGCAATTTTGAACCCTTCGGATTTTCTTCGGTGCATGAAACGTCGAAACGCAATAAGGAAAGGAAAAAATTGCAATTTAAATCAACAGCAAGCCAATCTGTAAGCCACTTTTAAAGGAATCAATAGTGATCCAACATTTATGCTAGCTTATTTGAAGGACCACCTATAGATATGTCTGTGAAGTATACGAACATCCTTAAAACGGTATTTCTAGCTGCTTTTTATGCAAATATGCTCCCTGTCGGTATCGCCATTGCTGTGGGAGCGTTACTATTCGCATATTGGACTGATAAAGTAAGAAATACGCCTCTCAAAAACTAAATGTTTTCCTTCTTACTATGTGTAGATATTATTATTGAGAAGACATGCTCGACCGGTTGCGCTTGGTTCTGAACTTTCTGAAGAAATGTCTGACGTTATGGAATTTGTTATTTTAGCATTTGCGGTACTAAATTTCAAAACGTTTCTCTTTTCTAAATCGCTCCCATAACAGGCTGGAAACTTGATATTTGATAAACTACTTTATGATTCAACAAATGTTTTTAACGTTGCTGCTCTCGTGGTTGGAGGTCTATTTTGGATCCTTCCTAAGGGTATATGGAAAAAGTGCACGGAAGCGGAACAGCATCAGGAGAATCAGAGCAACTATGATATAATTAAACTCACATTTATGAGTGTAATCTTCTTTACCGTTGCCTGAAAGATGTACAATTGCGATTTGTTTAGGATTATGACAGAGCCAATCCAATTACACAATCAGACGCAAACAAAGCATTTTTTGAGGAGATCTTGGCCAAGGAAGTAGCAAATGAAAGCAATCATGAAAAGAAAAAAACTCTTGAAGCATTCTATCATGACCTTTTAAACGCACAACACAAAGGGAATGAGAGCAATGATCACAGAACGAAATTCCAAAACCTTGGGTTTTATGCCCAAGCTAATATGGGAGTTTCGCAAATGCCTAACAATCTAGCTTTTGGTAACACAGTTTTATGATATAGCCTCACTGTGAATCAATGTAGGACCCTCAACGCAGCACCAGCCAGTACCAAACCAAATGAATATGTTTGGACCAAGAATGACAACTCCAATGATGAATCCCATGATGAACTCAATATTTGTAAACTGCAATATGATAATGAAATAATTTATCTTGTTAGGCTCGAGGTCCAAATTATGGACCGGGAGGCATGATGCCTACAATGTATAGACCCGGTTTCGGACAACCGCCAGCTCCATTTATTGGAAACTTCATGTCTACTCCACAACCAATTAGACAACAGAATAATGGCCTTCCTCTTCCTACTCATCAGCATTCAAATCAACTCATCAATATTTCTGGTCCAAATCCAAATGCGAATCCATTCCAGAGAAATATTCAATTAACCACTCCACAGCCAATACAAAATCAGCCTCCATTGCAACCTTTCCAACAAAATCCGAATAGTCAAATGGTCCAACGGCCCCCGCAGAATTTGCAACAGCCTCCTCTTAACTTGCAGCAAGCTCCACCAATGAATTTACAACCACAGTTCCCTCCTCAGAATCTACAGCAGCCACAACCCCAAATAATTCAGCAGCCTCCCCATGCATTCTCACAGCCTCCTCAAATCTTCAATCAGCCACAACCTCTGCCAGGATCTGTGATCACACACCAATTGCCCCCTCAGCAATTTCCAACGAATTTATATCCCTCCAACCAAGTTGCGGTTCAGATCAATGGACATCCTCATTTTCATCGCCAGCAACATCGTCATTTTTAATAGAAAGAAAATTGTCATTTGGTCATGTTTGATAAGGTATTTGAAGTTTTTTTATAAATTTCATTTGCGAAACTCTTCATCATTCGAGGAAAGAGCTAGTTATTTCATTCATTATTGAAGTTTAACTTGTCAATATAAATCTCCCCACATCGCAACAAGAGACACAATTATATTCAATTTCATTAAAATTGTTTTTTTGTTTCATTCCTTAATGTACACGGGAAAAAGCAAATCGTATAATTCTTGTTTTCTCTGAAGTGAAATTGAACTAAGACCCTTAGCCAACAACATAACATGGAAAAGTGGATGGCCAATTACATTTGATTGTTAGTTTCTTGAACATTATTTGCAGATCCAGATCTTGGTTTTTGGATTAACGACTATTTCATTCTTCGAGTCGTGCGATATCAGAGGGTTATTCTCTTCTAAATACCAAAAAGCCGTTTAACGACCATCTCAATCCGAAGAAATATGAGTTCGTGATATAAAGAGATGTCCCTTCTAAGTTTCAAATAAAATCTGAAATCTCGATGACTCATAGGCTCATTCTTTTTTAATTGGCACTATCAAAAATTATTTGTAGTAAATTGTTTCTTCCTTCTATTGCAAGAATGACTTTTCAGTTACGTTCTAACCGCAACATCAGGTTTGAGCGATATTTTCCAATTCGCGCTTGGGAATCTTGGATTTCACATGTTCTCGATTACGTTTTATCAATCTGTTGGAAGCAATACGTGAGGCAAGCTTCCTCTCTCTCTTAGTAAATAGATTATTCTCCTACTTCATTATGCTTCTACCCTTTCTTTACTATTACAGTTGCTCGAGTTAATTTTTTTGCATTATTCCTTCTGATCATTTGATGTTTCTTATACACGTTAGAGAGATAAATTAATTTTTCTCAAGATTCTTATTGGGACTCAGCAAAAATTGGCGAATTAACAATAACAAAAATTCTTTAGAAAATTACAACGGGGACCACAATCCTCGTGAATCAATGGAAATTGAGACACTATGAGCCTATCCAATACTGAAATCAACACAAATCCATTTTGTTTCTCAAGATATGCAAAAGCTCTAAATTACATATAAAAAATTTATACCATTCAGATATAGCCTGAATGACTGATAAATCCACGATCAATATCATAGATTTAGCACTCTCAGCTTCTCTTTCAGGAAAAGCAACTCCTCGAAATTTAGAAGCCCTACACAACCTGATTTCGAGATCCTCGACGAAAGAGCTCCAACAAATTCGCGCATATATTGGGAAACAACTTTCAGCAGGATTATATGATCCTGTAAAGTCCGCTGATATTCTACGAAAGATCAGAGACCGACCTCAGTCAATGTCTGATCTTCACAATCTCAATATGAGTGGTGCTTCGCAGGGTTATGACAGATTACTATCAGAAAGGTCTCTTAAATCAACTGCGGTTGAATTGAAGGTCGCACCGAATCCTGTTCAAGCTGCTGCAGGGCTGGCACTCACGAAAACATTGAAATTCGCTGTGTATAGAATTCTGATGCAAGGATTTCGCAATATAGAAGATTGGAGTGTCGAAAAAAAAGCACATGAAGAATGGAGAATAGCTGCAGCTGAGCAAACAAAGAATAAGGCTGAAATGCTTGGTGCAAGACTTAAGGGAAGAATCCTCCTTGCTATTTTCAAGAAGCAACCCAGGATAAATAGCAGATCTGCATTTTTCAGATGGAAAGTGAAAGCTGATCCTCTCCTTGTGAAAGACGTAGTTGACCAGTTCGCTCTCTATACACGAATCAATTTCACCAGCGCATTATGGAGAATGAAAAGTGTGCTGAATGCTCGCAAGAAATTAGAAGCTCAGCAAAGGAGGTTTGAGAGACAAAGGCGTGCATTTAGAGTCTTCGAAGCCGTATTTTCAAAGAAAATGCTGAGATATTATAAATACGCTTTTCACAATATCAAAGATGCTGCAGCGCGTAGAAAGTTATTGCTGAGGATACTCAACGGCTTTAGTCTGTATCAAAAGATGGACATGAAGAAATTTTTTTCAGCCTGGAGGTATGCTTCGATTGATAAAACTTTGGAAATAAGAAGAAAGAAGCTCATCAAGGTGTTCTCAAAAGGAAGAGATTTACTGCGTCAGGCCTTTGATAAATGGAGAAGCAGAGGAATTATAAAACAATTGCGCTTGGAAACTAAACTAGGCTTTGGTGGACAGCTTATGAGTTCTTGTCTTGAGTCACTGTTTCGGAGGAGACTTCGAGATACCTTCTCCACCTTGAAAGAAAATTATGAGGAATTCAAGCGTGGGGAGAAAATTAAACAAATTGTCCAAGAATCTGGAAACTATGCGTTTACCCTGCTGAACATCATTTTCCTAAATTCTCAGAGAATGAATAAACGCATTGCATTCGATATGATCAAAGATGCTAGCAATGCAGAGAAGTTTTCGAAAACTCAAGTGATGCAGAAATTGATATTTCACAACGAATCTCGCATCAGAGACGCTCTTCACAGATGGAAGGCAGTATGTGACTTGGAACGTATGGTGAACATGAACACAAGCATTCGGACTTTATTCTCAACTCTAAATTTCAACTTACGGAATTCAGTTCATCCCCTATTACAAATCCAAGCCGAAAACAAGAAGAAAGCTACTCTGAAGTATTAACCAACGTTTTATTTGCACTGCTTTAACTCAAAATTATCGATTAGAAATATGCTCTTTGCGACAAGAAACAGACTCCAAGAGGCCTTTTCAAGATGGAGAGCAAACACAAGTGTTAACCATGTTACGAAAGAATATCACAGGTAACTAGCCACTTTTCAACATATGAAAGTCTCATTGCATGTATAAAGATATAAGCAATCAACTTTCTTGGAGTCAGTGCTGAATAAATTGATTAAGAAGAGACACCACGACGGTTTTCATGCAATCCACAAATTCTTGAGAGAAAAAGAAGCCGATAAGTTTAAGATAGCAGCGAAATTGATGATGTACAATATGGACTCGTTAAGGCACTATTTTAGCACTTGGGCTGCTAACACGCATAAAAATACGACTCAACTCAAGAGCTCATCGATTCAAAACTTCTTCTACATCGTCAAGGATGTTCAATTTAATAACGCAAAAGTCATTTTTGATGCCGCAGAAGAACATAGAAAGAAGCAATCAACCATCAAGTAAAATTTTCCTTTCTTGCAACACGCTAATCAAATTACCTCTAGACTTCTAGTGAGTCAGCTAGAGAACTTAAAGAAAAATGCTTTCTATATCTGGGCAGCGAGAGTAAGCCGTGGCAAAATCCAACAGGAGCTAAATTGGAGAAAGAGGCTCCAGATCGCAGACGTTCTTGTCTTGCGGCTCGACTTTATGTACCGCAATCAGCTCAGAGCTGTTTTTTCGAGAATTTTCACGGAGAGCAAAGAGAAAAAACTGATGATCAGAGCAATAATTAGTATGCAAAAGTCTGTCTTCGATCAAGTTAAAGCCGCTTTCCTAACGTGGCGAAATTATAAAAACAGTCTACGCCACGAAAATGCTCGCAAAGTTGCTTTCATGCTTCGAAACTACGCTGAGAAAAATATCAGGCTTGCCTTTCAGTCGATAAAAGACGAGTGGAGGCGCAAGCAATTTATCATGCGAAGAACGATTCTAAAAATCGAGTCTTCAAGCACTTCAAACACTAAATTTTATTTCTACAAGTGGATGAAAGCGGTAGAAACCATGAAATCCTTGGAAAAATTCCAAGGAGCGCTCGGATTCTTTGCAGTTGTCAACGAAGCAATGAAGCCCACCGTTTCTGCTTTATTAGATACCCAATACATCCGAGAACAAAAAGAACAAACCTTTAAGTAACTGTCCTGTGTATTTTCTTCCCATTAATTTTTGAAATCAAAATTAGGAAACTATTGATGGCGACAAACATTAGATTGAGAGAAGTCTTCAGATTGTGGCATTCGAGAGCCAAAGGCTTAACAGCTTATAATAAACTTAGGGAGGACCTCAAGGGACAGATGCTTGAGAGACTGAGAGTCTTGCATGCTCGCTTCTCTGGAGATGCGCTCCGCTATTATATGAACAAATGGAAGGACTCTTGCAAAGAGAATAGACTAGTGAAACGAGTGGTTTTTAGAATGCTTCAGACTCATTTTGGGTTGAAATACATGGCGTTCAATACTTGGAAGGCCAAAGCAAGCAAGAAGATGATTCTGAAAACCAATGCTGCGATGCAATTGGAACAAGCTCTGAAACATCTTTATCGCAAGAACCTTCAGTGGGGATTCGATCCTCTGGCGAATGAATGGTATCGTGCTGTTGATATGAAAGTTCAAACAGTGAAGAGCCTCATGTTTATCAGCCAAGGTAGCCTCAGAAGAAGCTTCAAAATCTGGGCGACCAACGTCGAGAATCTGAAGCACATTGAAGCATGTCGCTCAGTAATTTTGCTTATGAACACCATTAATGAGGGTTTTCGAAACCATATCGCCAGCTGGATGTCTGTCGATTCCGTTGCTAAGGTGCAGAAAGAAAAAACGGTGAGAATCATTATGGGAAATATGGATAACAACCTCTTGGAAGCTTTTCGAACTTGGAAGGCATTCACAAGAGAGAAAGCCCTTGAAGAAGCAAAAGTGGTGGAAAATACGAAAGCCATGCTGCTCAAGCTGAGCCTATTGGAGCGTAGGTTAAGTAGAAACTACGTCAAAGAGTGCTTCGAAGAACTAAAATACAATGTCCAAGTACACAAAACGAAAAAGAGAGTATTACTCGGACTATTGAAAACTAATTTCGGCCTGCTTCATGATTATTTCAACCGATGGAAGAACCTCCCTAAGCCAGAAGACCCTCGAAAACAAATGGGTGTAGGCACCGTTAGTTTCCAGCTGATCAAATTATACGAAAGAGCAATAAAACACGGCTTTGATGCTTTAAAGAGCGTGTGGCATGAGAAGAATGAAGCCAAACGAGCGTGTGTGCGTCGCATTCTTTATATGACCCAAAGCAGTCAAAAAAGATTGTTTGACCATTGGAAGGCTGCGACTATTTTCGCTCGAAATGTTGAGAGATGCCGCGAAACGTTAAATTTCTTTGAAGTCGTCAGGTATAGTCTCAATTCAAATATTGCAGCTGCCCTTGAGCCAGATACCAAAAAATCTTTCAAGATTAAAATGTTTAACCGATTGAAGGATGAAACCACGCTTTTACTTCGAATTACTCTCAAAACTTGGAGAGAGTCTGTGTGGCAGATGAAAGCAGAAGAGAACGTTCAAAACCAACGGATTTTAGTATCATTTATCCGCTTAATAAAATGGTTAGAAAAGAAAAGGATTGAGGCTCAGAAAGAAGCATTCGGGGCTATGTTGGAGCATAAACAACACTTGAACCACGCGAAAAGGATCGCTCTGGCTCTCTATAAAACGAGGATGGGTCAGTTGCTTAGTGCTTGGCAGAAATGGAAATCGATCCCTGGACCTGATAAAAATGCGTTAAAAGCAAGTTCATTTGCGCTTGCGAAAGTCCTTCATGCTCTCTGTCAAAAAACACTGAAGGACGCTTTTGAAAATATAAAAGAGGAATGGATAGAAGCTAATGAGATCAAGAAAGATGCTGTTAGAAAGATGATATGGCTCACTAATGGTCTCACTAAAGACGCTTTTGATCGATGGGCAAGTCATGCAAGAACAGCAAAGAGTATGAAAGTTTACGGTGCAGCTCAAAAACTCTTCTCGCTCAGTGCTTTGGTACTTGAGCGCTCTTTGAAAGATATGAGAAAAGGAATAATAATGAGCGCTCCAAAGCGTGCTTCAACTCACAAAATTGTGAAATATTTCATTGGATTGAACCTGAGACCATGGTTCCAGCGATGGTACTTTGCTAGCAAGATTCACAAAGCAGATACCAAAGTCAAAATCCCAAACCTTGCTCGCATCATCGAGCGTCTCAGGCTTGTGGCGTTAAAAGAAGTCTTTGAGATGCTCAAGACCCGAAATTCAACTCTTAAGCTCAAGAGATTTGTGGCAATATTTAGAAAATATGATGAGATGCATAAGAAAGAAGCTATCGAAAGTATTAAACAACATTATTACTTGCAAAAGCAGAAAAAGCTGATGTTTGCCGTGAACAATATTATCCGCTATAACCGGCTCTTCACTCAATCGTCTCTTTATACATTCTTCTCAGCTTGGAGACAGTGGTCGCGAGATTATAACCCATGGTTCAAGCGTGCAATCAACCTTGTTTCCAAAAACAGTCGAATTAACACTCAAATCGCTTTCTGGCGTCTCAGAGACTCAATCAAAGTGAAGGGATCTCATCTTAACACTGCTAAATCAGAGAAGACGAATAAAATCTTCCTTATTCTCAAGAAGAAGTACGAGCAAACTTTAACTCGAGCATTCTGGCAAATCGAAACCTACGGAAAAATGCACAACACTTCCTTAAGTATACCTGGTGAAAATCTAGAGGAAGTGAAAAAATCGCGAGCCTCTGGAGGAACTCAAAAACCAATCTCGCTTGAAACGAGTTTTGACAGCAGTTTTCTTTCCAAATCGAAATTTGAGAAACAGAAGCAGCTGATCCTCAAGCTTCTGGTGCGAAATTATACACTGCAGGTACAAAATACTCGTGAAAGATTGAAGGAATACTTCAAAAGATGGACGCTCCATACCAGCAAAGCTCCTAAGGCAGTATTTGAATCATTAAATTCTAAAATGAATGAGAATGAGCTTGTCCATCTTGCCCGATTAGGAACTATTGAGATGCTTAAAGAAAAGTTAGAAAATGCTGTAGCTAGGATGAAAATGGATGCGTTTGAGTTACTTCTCAAGCACGCAGGCAAGGAGCGCAAAAAGCTGCTTAATCTCATGGAGAGTCCCAGTGATAATATACATTCTTCACCGAGCAGTAACGTTAACGCAAGCGGAAGTATCAGCATAGAAAAACAATCTCCTGAAGGAAAAAATTACACGCTCCCAGAGTTTCAACCGGATAATCTACATGTGGGCAGTGAAAAAGTTATCCCAGAGGACACTCCAGATTTTAGAACTCAAGGTGAAAACTCTCCAAATTGAAAGTTGGATTGGTTTGTTAATTGTGAGTGAATACATAACGATATTTTCATGAAATTTCGTTTCTAATTATCATGCAACAATCTGCATCATTAATAATCTCTATTTGACCTAACAAACCTACGATAATCCCAGATAATTATAATAACTGATAGCAAATATTAACAAAGTATCAACGAATTACAATGTTTTGTTCAGTGCATTCTGCCGAAAGAGCTATCTGAGTTAATTTCGTAGTGCAAATGAAAATTCTTTGGAATAAGATTGGAATTTTGGAGAATGATCATAGATGTATGGAATATTATTTAGAATATTACTCAATAATATGTATTATTAGTTGTAGTTAAATTTAAGAGTTGAAGTAAAAGTTAATTGTTTTTTCATAGTATGCATAAAATATAATAATTAAAATAATAATGATGTCTAAGATAATTGGAGTGATATTCAAGCTTCGATTGTTGAACAGAGTAACGAAGTTGTTATCCCTTGACTCTTTTTGTAGTCCATAGCCAATGAATTCAGATGTTCTAGCATTTTATCCAATATATGGACACCAAGAGGGATTTTAGCCACAGTAATTTGATTGCGTTCTAAATTGCACAGAAGATTTTTATTGATGCTGCAAGAGACACCGTTATGGAAATTAGTCAGGTAGTACTTTTCCAACTTTGTATTTATTAGAATAACTTTCTGTGAGCTCGCAGGTTCCATATCATCCCGAGTACACCTCGCAATCAGTAAGTTTTCAGTGACGTGTTCAATGGTGTTGATACTCGAAAAGTCATGAATCTCGATCTCAAATAATTTCATTATCGTTCCATTCTCATTTACTTGGTATCCGAGCAAAAAGGAGCTTATTATCGTTTCTTTTAAAACAACAATTTGATTCGATGTATTAGAAGGAAATATTCTTTTAATTGAGGCCCAAGGAGAACACCGAAATTCCTGGAGCCAGGTTTTCGTAGCAAAGGAATATAAACTAATAAACCCATCGCCACCTTTTTTGATCCCTTGAACAATGATTGCTGAATTGTTTGTAGCATCTATTGAAAGGAGACATTTAGGTTTGATTGGGTATATGATCTGTTCGAAAGTCTTCTCTTCCAGATTGACAATGTAAAATCCAGGTGTCTCAGTTACTCTCTCGAAAGGAAATAAGATAGCTGCATAAGACTTGTTTATGCAAGCTACCTTTGGATTCGCAAAAAAGGTCTGTCGAGGAAGCAGTATACTGTTAGAGATCGCTCCTTTCCCTTTAAGAGAATAAATATCTAACGTCTGTCCTAGAGTGCACGCAATGATTGTTTTATCAAATGGATTGTAGTGGCAGCTAGAAACGAACACTTCTAATGTTCGAAAGCTTGACAGAAGCCTCATGTGATCGATGTGGTAGATATTTATTGCAATTGTACTGATCTCGCTATCATCTTGGACGGGTCTCATATAGATAATAAGTTTATTGGAGATTTTATGCATTTCTCCCTTTGGTACTCTATGACGAAGGCCTGGGAAAGGCAGAGTACTTGCTGAATTCTTTCGGAGGATTCGAAAATCGATGGATAAGTTGTTCTTCACAACAGAGCTACCCATTTTACTTTATTCTCAGAAAATTTTCAGAATTCGCGTTTGCGTACTGAGAAAATAGGATAAAATTTGAATATTTAATAGTGTCACTTCAAGTCAAAATTCTCAGAATTCTATGCTTACAACAACTCGAACAAACAAAGGATATGTATCTATCTAACACGTAAATGGAATAGGCTGAAATTCGTCTGGATTCTTACAAGAAAAAAATGAAATTAGAACTACTTATTGATGCTTATGTTAACCAGTAACAAAGGCAAGCTCTCTTGTCTTCCTGGCTTGAGTGTTTTTTATTTCAGAGTATTAATCTTAATTGTCTGATTTCGTGGAGTTTGCAGGCCAATACATTTTATAGTTCCTAGAGAAGTTACCATAGCGATTTGCAATTCGCAATCCTAATATAAGTTAGATAAATATGAAAATATTGAACTAAAATCCATACTTTTATTCGCCAATGCAATGCCTTCATGAATCGATTTGTTGGATTCATCTTCAACCAAGACAGCATTAGTTACTTTGCTTTTCGGATACAAGATCGGTTGGACACTCCTTTGAAACCTTTTGGATTCCTCTTTTTGAGCTCGAACATTCACTTTTTCTATGAGCTGTTCATAATCTCCACTATTGCCTTTTGATTTAATGTACTGAACGATTGAGTTCCAAATAGACTTTCTCTCATCTCCAACTTTTGCAGTTGTTATTTTCTTTGCAAAGTCATTAAGGAGCAGCGCAAATGACTCATTTAATTGCTTTTCAATAAGTGTTCGTTTTTTATTGTCAAAATTCCTGGTCTCTTTCAATTGCTTGTTTTCGTTCAAGCATTTTTCTTTTAAGATATAATCTAATTTTTGCGGTCTAACCTTGATCTGCAGTGGTTTTTCAATCAGGAGCATCCTCAGCTTGTCAAAAGCCTCATCATCAAAAGTCCTTTCCAAATTGAGCGAAGAGTCAATGAAGCTTGATTCAGATATCCCTGATTTAGTCAATTCATCCATTTCGAAGGAGAGTATAGACTCAATTCCATGAGAAAGCGATTGAGAAAATTCTCTGATCTCCTCGTGATTAGTGTCAGATAAGTTGATTTCCATAGGGTTCTTTTTAAATTGTGAATAATGGATTTTGAAGTAATCCATCATTGTGAACTTTTGTACGGGCCTTATAATTCTCTCCCGTGGCTTTTTGTGATTTAATTTTGCTAGGCCTCTCGAAAGAGTCAGTATTCCGGAGCAGATCGTTTTCATCACCTCATCAGCCTCGAATTTTGGGCCTTTTTGGTCAGTAAGAAAGAGTGGGAGAGGCTCAGATTTAATTTCAAGGGTCTCTTTTTCAAGAAAGAGAGGTTGCATTTCTAGTTTTTCCAGAACTACCAACTTCGTGAGATCTGGAATTCGAGCACTATTTGTAAAATCCCATCTTCTGATAAATTTCCTGTACTGATTTCGGACTTCAGTATCTTCGTTCTCGCTTATCTAGTTAGTAGGATTTTATTTAAGCGACTCCAAAGCTTTTCAGGATATGTAGTTTTACTACTCGAATGAAGAATATGAGATATGTGTTAGAAGTATTTGGAAAATAATACCTTGAATATTAAGTTTCTGGAGAATTTTATCGATTCCTTCACTGTGCTTCTTTGCCTCTTTCGTTATCGTTGGGAGCTTATTCTATAATGCATTAGAGAGATATCATTGCTAGTGATATCTTTTATTACTGCTCCAACTTCTGATGCATTTTCTTGCTTCCGCACTTGCTCTTTTGCAGCTAGGAGAACTCTAACAGCTTCTTCTTTCTAGAAATTGTTCAAATTTTGTTAGTTAGCTTGGAAGAGGCTGAGAGGGAACAAATTCTGGTGTCATGAAGGAGTTTGCTCAAAAGATTCGATGTTCGTTAAAAAAAAATTATTAACTTTAGTTTGGCGAGTGTTCTTCCTTTAGTAAGCATCAACTCAAATTGAGCCTGTTTCAGTGTATTGAGTGAATTACAAGTATTCCAACTATTCTAATGTTATTCAATTGAATTTCAAAAACTGGGTCAGAAAACGATGATAATGAAAGATGCCCTCACCAGTACAGTGTATACGGGACCACTAGCCGCTTGTTGAGGAATTTTCGGTTTTGAGATGAATTGACTTCTTCACATCATCAAGAAGTTCACTCCGTCATATTATGGGGAGCAGCTGAGTCAAGTGACGAGAAGTCATACATTATCTTGCCTCTTGCTCCGGATGCTAAAGGAAGGCTCTCGTGAAAATTTCTTTTTCTCTTTCTGACTAATCTTCATTTTTCCACTGAAATTCAGATCTGATGGCTATCTACTTACACATTGGATCTCTAAAAGTCTCATGTAGCTTATTACGAAATTACGCTTTCAGTTTTCACTTGAAGCTTATTCATCATTGCCAAGTTATTTAGTTTACAAAGTCTTAATCAACATGAATAAAGTTTGTGTGTCATTGTAATAAAATTCTCTGATTAACTCTGCAATTACCAACGAATTGGCCATTAAAATAGCCATCGAGAAAACTCGGCTAGATTACTTTACCTCAATCCAGCTAGCAGACTCTAGTTATGCAAAAGAAGTTTCCATTTGCAGCATCATAGATTATTTCAATGCAATCGCAATCATTGTGCTGAATTATTTTCATTTTTTTTTTTCTTTGTCTGTTTTTTTTTTGTTTTTTTTTGAGCCAGCATGATAATATCTAATCCGAAGTCCTTCAGTTCTAACAACTCTCTTTTATTTCGAGAAAAAAAAGCGAAAAAAACAGAAGAGCTGAAGAGCTTAATTAAGAGTGTCAACGATACTTAAGAGCTTTAATTTTGGCTCAAGTTTTTTTATTAAGAGCTCTTTTATAATTATTCCGTAAACAGACAAAATTCCTTAGAATGCGAAAAGCCGTCATTTCCTTTTTGATAATCTTCTTCCTCGCCTCCATGGCTAGAGGAATGGAACACGAAGACATCAGAGAAATCCTATCTCCTCATTTGGATCGAGAGATGATGTACCTCAAATATAACATTACAGAAGAACAATTCTTTACAGTGTTGGACCATGCTGAAGATTTCATTTATAAAGGGCAAAAACCCCAAGAAAAAGAAGGTCTCGTTTGTGGAACTTGCCTCTCGACTTTCAAATACTTACTCACCTTGAAAAGTGAGATTCTTCTCCAAGGACTTCAGTTCATCGCATACGAGGTCTGCGCTATCGCTAAGATTGAAGATAAGGCAGTCTGCAAGGGTGCTGTTGAGGCTATGACACCAATCGTCATTTCTAGTCTTGCACAACACTACCTCAATCCAACCAGAGTCTGCCCTACCATCTACCTGTGCCCTGACTTCTATAAAGAACTTAAGATCCAGGCTTACATCAACGAAACTCTGAGAGATAAGCCAGTGAGACCAGATCCAGTTCCAACTGGCCGTCAAACTATCAAGATGCTTCACGTTAGTGACATGCACATTGACTTCGATTACACTCCTGGATCAGAATCAAACTGCGGTGAACCAGTTTGCTGTGAGGCAGTCAATGGAAAAGCAAAGTCTCCTGCTACAGCTGCCGGCCAATGGGGTGACTTAAATGGAGCGTGTGACCTTCCACCAGAAACTGCCATTCAGGCTTTCAACTTCATTGAAGAGAAACTAAAGCCTGAGCTCGCTGTCTGGACTGGAGATACTGTTGACCACACCATTTGGAGACAGTCACGCGAAAAGAATATCTATGCAACATTGTGGGCCACAAAGCAGATGAGTAACATTTTCAACACTACTAGAATGAAGATCTTCCCTATTGATGGCAACCACGAGGCCTACCCAGTCAACAACTACGATTTCTTCTCTGATAGAGAGGATCCTTTGAAAGAAGCCTTCGGTTCAGCATGGGAGGCTTGGATTGGACGAAAGGCTGCAGAAGAAGTCAAAAAGTTTATGTACTACAGCACATACGTTGAACAATACAACTTGAAGATAATCGCCTTGGAAACAAACGCCTGCCAAGATATCAACTTCTTCTTGTTGAAAGACCCTACTGACCCTGGTGGTATGCTTGCTTGGCTTAAGGGAGAACTTCTTGACGCTGAAAGCAAAGGACAATTTGTCTATGTCATTGGCCATATCCCAACTGACGGCTGCATGGATCAGTGGGCAAGAAGATATGAAGCTCTTGCTGACAGATTCAACTACACCATCAGAGGACAATTCTTCGGACATTCCCACAGAGATCTTTTCAGAGTGTTGTATTCTCAAGACAGAAAAACTCCTGTTGGTACACAATTTGTGGTCGGAGCCTTGACAACTTTCACTCACCTCAACCCATCTTTCAGAATTTTCGAAATTGATGTCGACACTGGTATCCCCGTCACTTATCGTCAGTACACACTCAATCTCACAAAGTATAATCAACTCGGAACAAATGTTGACAAGCTCGAATGGGATGAGGCCTATGAAGCCCGTTCTGAATACGGTTTGAACGATATTTCACCAGCTTCAATGCACTTATTGAGAAAGAAGATAAAGGAAGATCCAAAGATCGCACAGAAGGTGATGGATCATTACAACACTGGCCCATCAAGTGGAAATGCAACTTCGTTCTACTGCACAACCCTCGGCATTAAGACCGAACAAAACGCCTGCTCAAGCGGTACGACTGTCGAAGCACAAGCTCTTGGCATAGTAGAGAGATTAGGCGGCCCTTGGATCGAGAGAATCCGAAATTCTACGATTGCCTAAGTTATGAATCTGATTCGAAAATAAGAACTCGATGAAGATGATCTTCGTCGAAAGATTATTAAAATGAATATTGAGAAATAACAGTTTCATATCCCACATCCGTAATATCAGATATTATAGCCATTCCTTATAAAAAGAATTATTAATTTCATCCATTTAAACCAAAAAAGTTCCATCATTTGAGATTAGAAAAGAAGCACCCATCAAATAATTTAAGCTTCAATAATAAAGCATAAGATGATGGTATCGCTTCCTGAAAATTACCTTATCTAATATTATTGATTTGAGACTAACTAGTTCAGTGGATCCTATAAAATTGAAACCGAGCTATTACAATATTTTAAAAGATGATTTGTTAAAATTTGGCTCAAGTTGCATCGATAAAAGCAAGTTTACAAATTGTGTAGATTAACTTCATTGATGAAAAGACTTTCGATATCTATTCTGATACTGTTCTTCCTCGCCTTTGTGGCTAAAGGATCTGAGCATCAGGACGTCCGAGAGATTTTAACTCCCCATTTGAACGAAGAGTTGATGATTCTTAAGTATGGCCTCACTGTAGAGCAATTCTTTGCTGTTTTGGACCATGCTGAAGACCAACTCTATAAAGAACCCACATCAAATGAAGGTCTCGTTTGTGGAACTTGTCTCTCAACTTTCAAATATCTACTCACATTGAAAAGCGAGATACTTCTCCAAGCAATTCAATTTATTGCATATGAATATTGTGCTATCACCGGAATCCAAGACTCCACAGTTTGTAAAGGCGCTGTTGGCGCAATGACTCCAATTATCGTCTCTAGTTTGGCAAAGCACTACCTCAGCCCAACCAGAGTCTGTCCTGCCATTTATTTGTGCCCTGACTTCTATAAAGAACTTAATCTTCAGGCATACATCAATGAAACCCTGAGAGATAAGCCAGTGAGACCAGATCCAGTTCCAACTGGTCGTGAGACTATCAAGCTGTTGCACATCAGCGACATGCACATCGATTTTGACTACACGCCGGGAACAGAAGGCAAATGTGGTGAGCCAGTTTGCTGTGAAGCAATACACGGACCAGCAAAGACTCCTGAGACTGCTGCTGGTCAATGGGGTACTCTAGTTGGAGACTGTGATCTCCCTCCAGAAACTGCTGTTCAAGCTCTGAGATTTATCGAAGAGAAAATCAAACCCGACCTAGCCGTTTGGACTGGAGATACAGTTGACCACACGATCTGGAGACAATCACGCGAAAAGAATATCTATGCAACTTTGTGGGCGACTGAGCAGATGAATTACATTTTCAATACTACCAGAATGAAGATTTTCCCTATTGATGGCAACCACGAAGCTTATCCGGTCAATAACTTTGACTTCTCTTCCAATCGCGAGGATTCTCTGAAAACTGCTTTTAGTCAAGCATGGAAGAATTGGATTGGTCCAAAGGCTGCGGAAGAAGTGAAAAGAAACTTATTTTACAGTTCATACTACGAAAAATACAACTTGAAAATAATTGCTCTGGAAACAAATGCCTGCCAAGATGGAAACTATTTCTTATTGGAAAATCCAACTGACCCTGGCAATATGCTTGCTTGGTTTAAAAAAGAGCTTCTGGACGCTGAAAACAAGGGGCAGTTTGTGTATGTCATCGGGCATATTCCAGCTGAGAGCTGCATGGAACAATGGGCAAGAAGATATGAAGCCATCGTGGACAGATTTAATTACACCATTCGAGGGCAGTTCTTTGGCCATTCACATAGCGATCTTTTCCATGTGCTTTATGCTCAAGATAGAGTTACTCCGGTTGGTACACAATTCGTCCCGGGAAGCTTGACCACATTCACTCAGATGCATCCTTCTTTCCGCGTCTTCGAAGTAGATGTTGATACTGGAATCCCAATAAAATTCCATCACTACAGATTGAATCTCACAAAGTATAACCAACTCGGTACAAATGTCGACAAGCTCGAATGGGATGAGGCCTATGAAGTTCTTTCTGAATACAATTTGACTGATATTACACCAGCCTCAATGCACCTATTGAGAAAGAAGATAAAAGAAGATCCAGTGATCGCAAAGAAGGTTATGGACAACTATAATGGAGATGTATTACCTGGAAATTCGACTGACTTTTATTGCAAAACATTGGGAATCGGTACGGAACAAAGCGCTTGCCAAAACGGCAAAAGTGCCCAAGAACAAGCCCTGGGATTTATGGAGAGACTAACTGGACCTTGGATTGAAAGAATTCGAAATAATTCAATCACAAACTGAATTTCCAGATTTGAAAATGAAAGAGTAAGAAGTAAGAGTCTCCAATCTTAGACAAAACTTGAATTTGAGTATCTATGAAGCTGATCCAATTGTGCTGAATAATTACACATTAAGTATAACAGGGAGAGATGAATTAGAAAAAAAAGATTTAGAGATAAAACTAAAATAAAGAGTTTAACCACAATAATCGATTACTGATCTTCCAGATTTCTAGAACTAGATTTAGTAGCAAGAGATGCCAGGCTATACAAGGCTCTTGGAGCACGCAGAATTTATGAAATTATGTTCATTAAAGACTCTCGAAAAATTGGACTTAGAATTGCTCACATTTTGAGATTTTGCTCGCTCTTTTCACAAATATTGAATTCTCTCTACGACATTAATCCTGCTCAAAATGTTGCGACACTGAATCATGAATTACTTGTCAAATACTATATAACATAGTTCCAATTCAAGGCAAGGAAATTGGCTCTCTCTTTCTCATTTGAATTCCAATGAAACTTAAAGAAACATAAAATGAACGTATTGATTTAACGTCCGACTCCAATTTATGACCCTTTTTATCAGAATATTATCGAAAGAAATCTGAAACTTGGAAATAGTATTCTAAAGGTTGTTCTTGTTTCGCGATTTTTCTAGTTACCATTCAAATTCTTGCTGTAATAACACTCTAAAGTCCTGTTCAGAACTGTATTCTCAGTTGATGGCCTCCACCTCTATCAAGGGCTCTTATTCATTGATTTTCTATTAATTTGATTCTGGGAGAATAGAAAGTGGTTATTCCGAACATTCCATTGTCAGAAAATAGAGATAATTTTCTATTTTCCAACACAACAATGAAATTCGAGACAACTCTCAAGTTTAAATGCAGTGGCGTTAACGATGACCTCCAAGTTGAAAACACAGAGACCACTGAAGCTGTTAAAAAGAAACTTGAGCCGTTAGTCAGATCCTCTCGAAGCTAAAACCAGAGGAGCATATCTGGGTCTATCTTCCGATTTTGAAGGGAGAGAAGCCAGTACTTAGTGGCTCTCCAGCTAAATGGAGAAACTAAGACAAAGGACAGACGCCGTCCCAATACATAAATGACTGCTTAGGAGAAAAGTAGACTCATAGTTTGACTCTTGTATAAATTATAAACCTATCTTCTTTTTGAACTCATAATATCATGTTTTAATTCAGTGCTCTTGAGATATGACTATTTTAGTTTCAAATATGAATGAAAGAAAGGACCAGAACGGTAAAACACATACCTTTAGATATATATATATTTGTTAGTCATTCTTTCTTTAATATTTCGAGTGGAAGTTAGTATTTTACATTAAAAACGTCTCGTTGCATGTGAAACAAAATTTTTTTTTCAACTACATTCTCTTTAGGTTATCACATAATAAAAGTGCATAACTATGACAGAGAGCGAGATGTTCAAACTATAATGTGCGCAATATACTAGTCTTCGAGTAAAGAATTCAAATTTCTCAGTCAGATTATTTGCTTTCTCAGCAGAAATCAACATAAATTTATGAATCATTTTATGTTTTCGAGACTCTAGAAGAGCAATCATGTAATCGATTTTTTATCCAGCAAGACAGATGATAGATACTTTTCCGACCTTGTCAATGATTACACCTGAGTTCAGCAATAATAACCTTTAAAGTATTAGCTATTATTCAAGAGGTGAATTTCATTTTGGCTCTTTAACAATTAAAATGCTATTCAATATGAATAACACGTTTTAATAATTAGACATGATTTAACATGTGTTCAATGACAAATATGTGTGCATCATAGGCAAATCCCTTTTATTTGATATATGCTTGCTGCCTTCTAAATTGAAGAATGGCTTTGCAATTTAATAGAATCTCATTTCTGGTCAATTGTTCTCTGACTTGATCAAATCGAGACATCTCTAAATTCTTGCCTCCCCAATTTTTTTTAATAACAAGAGCACTCTTCTTACGTTGAGTAATTTCTTGTTTTTCTTTTTCACAGACATCCATAAGTTCTTCAAATGCTTTGCGGAACATCACATTCTCTTGTTTATTTTGTTTGCGAATAAGATCCATATTTTGAGGAGAACTCTCTCCAAGCCTCGAGGAAGATTTAGAGTAATATTTTTCGAAATCGTTTGATCTTGGACTGAAAACAGTAGATCCTGCTCCTCTTCCTTCGATATTAGATTCGAGGGCTTCGTCAAGAGACCCAGAAGAGTAGATTTTTGCAATGATCTCATTTTGAGATCCAATCTCATTATTGTCGTTGCTAAAAAGTAATTCCGGAGATTCTCCTCGTTTTACAAGAATGGAAGCTTTTTGAGATTTTGGGATGCCGAGTACAGATCGAGGAGAACTCCCAAAAACAACGTGCTTGGGGCTTTGGAGCTGGATCTTTTGATTACTCTGCTGATTTGTGTTGTCATATTTCTTAATATCCGGTAATGAAATCCTGGAATTCATAAGGCTGGATGATGAAGCGCCTTGACTAGCTTGCCGAGGAGAGATAACGAGCTTATTAGTTTGGGTATGTTTGGGGAGCCTTGGCGTAGAGGTCGTCAGATTTTTCAAGGTAGAGGTTGGGCTGTTATTTGAGTCTTTGTCTTTTGTAGAGGTAAATCCAATTCCACTTTTTCATAACGTGTCAAAGCTAGGTGGTTTCACCCTGTTAACTGGACTTTCCGAGCCTCCGTTGGAAGCTCTCTTGAGTTGGATTTTAGGAGAGGAGTCTTGATCAAATAGTTCTCTGATTCGATGAGTTTCAGAGTGGATTCTTGTTTCAATAGGCACGTTCTGCTCGGCTATCTGCTTGGTATAGGCCTCACCCCACAGCTCATTTATGAACATGGTACCAGTTTTTTTCTTCTGCGTTTGCCGCTTGAAATGATCTTTAAACCCATCTTTGTTTGCCCCTATTTCGGCGGTTGATTTTGTCAGTCTTATGAGTGTGTAGCTGTCTCTTGCTTTCGTTCCTTCGTTATCGTCAGGATTATTGATGTTTCCTCCGTCATTGTCGATATCATCTCGCTGCCAATAGTCATATCTCTCACTAAATCTCGAGTTTCGATCCGAGGGTTCGGTCTTTCTTTGATATCTTGGGGACCCAGAGTACGGTCCTTCAAAGTCTGTGCTTCTCATCGAAATATTTTCGGATTGAAGTTTAGTTCTTTCTTGGTTGGAAACAAATTTCTTCCTTTGTTTTATATCAGAGTTAATTTAAAAATAATTCTTCTTTCAGGCTCATTTTCTCTCGCTTACTCAAAATAACATTTTTAATTAGAGGGAGAATTCGAATCATAACAGCATGAAAATATTTAAGATGTCACTAACACCACAGCGTTTAACAGCAGCAGCGTTGAAGACTCTTAGCACGCAAGTTTCAGAAGGTCGAAGTTTTTCCTTACTCTACTCCACTCGGGTTCGATATCCAAATATGGTAGATTCTCTCTCTCTTTTTTTTATTCGTTTGTTGCGATTAATGAATCCATAGATTCTTTAAATTTGATCATCTTACTAGCTATGTTGTACTCGCATCTGATTCGAACTCATCCATAATAATTTTCATTTCCACTAAAGTACCTCACCAGGGCACTTTTGTTAACAGTCAGATGTGAGTAACTTTGCTTCTTAGAACTGGAATCTCAGGAAAAAATCCCGCATCCATTTCACTGATTTTATTTCTTGTTGTGTTCTCAAGAATCTCAAGTTCCAAGGAGATTCTTTTTTATTTAAATCAAAAACTATTGAAAAATGAAAGCAAATCTGGACTTCGTCGGCAAATGGAAGCTATTCTCAAAGTTCAAATCTTTCATACAAGGCACTTCGATTCTGCCAGTTAAAGTCCCTCTCTCAATAGAAATGAATGCTCATTTACCTCAAGAAAATCAGTTTTTTTGGCCAGAAGTGCTGGAATTTGCTGCCAATCAGGGGAAACCGATCGCCTGTGTCATGAGTTTTGCAAATTCACTTAAATTTTACGAGCCGAAAGATCTTCCGCAAGAAATCTTATTCCAGCACCATCCTATTTCTTTTCAACAACGTCTCACGCGAAAACAGCTCAGGCAAATATTTGATAAAATGGCTGAATATGATAGCAAAGGACAAGGGATCGTAATTCATTGCACGCATGGCGTAAATCGGACTGGATATATCGTGTGCAAATATCTGAACGAGAGAAAGAATTTTACAATCGAAGAAGCGATATCATTATTTGAAGATTGTAGAGGTCAGGCTATTGAAAATGGATATTATTTAAATGCTCTCAGAAACCAAAGCAGTGAGAGAAAATCAATTTTTATCAATCCGAAGAATTTTCTTCTTCAGAAAGAGCAAAGTGTTGAAACTCAAGCTACGAAATGAATCTAGATGAAGGGCAATTTGACAGTCTATCTGGTACTCTCAGGAAGAATCAATCATTTTGAAGAGCAAGACCTCGATAGTTTTACTAAAAATCAAAAAAAAAAAGCGCATGTAATTAGAGTTGATTAGTGTCCATAATGAAATTACGTTAGTACATATTAAAGAAAATGGAATATGCTAGAATAGTATGTACATATTTTTCAACATGAACCACTTCACCTCTTGGAAATCTAACAAAGAAGAAGCAATAGATATAAAGAGATCATGATTGCTGAAATTTTCAAATAACTTCTTATAGTTATTATGTACGTTATAGGATCTCAACATTAATATTTTGTTCCAACTCGAATAATTATGAAGTAATCAAACAAATGTCGTGCTTAATTTTCAGAAAGATTTGAAAAAAAGAATTGCTAGAGTTGCCAGATTGTAAACATTAGTCCTCAAGTCTTTTAGATGTAAGGATCAGCTTTAACTCTTGCAAAAGTTCGGTCAGTGTTCAAATGAGACTGAATGGTCTTGTACTCAACCTCGCTAATCTTAGCTGCGGTCTGGAATTAAATTAGAACGTTCAACCCGAGTCAATGTCGTTTTTACCTTAAACTTTGAATCGCTTTGTTGGCTGTGATCGAAAAATTGACCGATAGTCCCAGATTTACGACGATTCAATTCCACGTTTGATGCTCTTCTTTCCAGAAGCTTAGGTGGTTCCTGTTCAAGAATTTGTTTCATCACCACAGGTCTTTGAAGATTTCTGCTCCTGAAAAGCGAGTCAAATTCCGATAAAATATATAGCTATTTTACGTTCTGTTTGGGCTGTGGATAACTCTCTCACATGGAAGCAAAGCTTTTCTTTCGTTTAATCTCTGAATAAAATCAGACACTGGTGGTACCACAACTCGAGGCTTAACAGGTTTGTCCTCTCCTTCGGTGATTGGATTCGGTTTATTTCTTTCAGGAGATGTGGCGACTTCTTTCAACACCCGTTTCTCAGGTCCAGGTTGACTCTCAGTGAATGCTCCGTAGGTATAAGTTCTATTGATAAGAGATGTTTAGACGATTTCGTCAATGAATATCTTACCGAAGCCCGCATTTAACTTCAGGAATGTCATTTTCTTTCGGCCGAGCTCTATCATTATATTTTCCTTTTGCTAATCCTCTTGGCTTTTCCTATGGATTCGCGAAATGAGCTGTGAGCAATGGTATTATTGGTACTTCTGCTGTGAACATGGTTGTTTTGTGCGAACTGGAAGTCTTCTTAGAGGATGATTTCCACTCCTTCAAATAGTCAAGTTCTATAGTCCGTTTCGATTAACAAATTACCTGTACTGGGCCATATCCGCTATGAGTAATTGGGTTCTTCGTTTTGTAGCGAGGAGACAACAATGCGTTCACGTTTCCTGAGGCATCTTCCAAGTTCAAATTGAAAGTAGCGCTCTGGTATTTTGGATATCGGCTTGTCATAGCCTCATGCAGAATTTGGGGCTCTAGAAAAGGTTTTGATTGGCTTCGCCTATTGAGTAGTTGTTTAAGAGCATGACAATCAAGTGGATTTTACGTGATGCTGTGCTTCTCAAACCGGTTGGCTGGTTTAATTTCACTTCCTGTCGATGAGGTGTAGTTTGTGCTTTTTGGTGAAACCATTAGTGAGCCTTTATATAAATGAAGGCTCAGCTGAGCTTTCTTGTCTTTTAAAGAGGTTTTCTTCTTGTGGGAGTCTGCCTTTGGGTCTGGAGAATGCATTTGTCTTTGTGTTGAGAGAGTATAGTAGTACCGTTAGCAATTTTTTTAATATTTAATCAATCAAAAATTTTCCGCAGAGATTTAACCTCGAATTGCGAGCGTTGTCACAAAATAAATTCAGTATTGATTGAATGCTGTTAGGTCCACAACTTTAATTCTGTGTTCAAAAGATCCGAAAAGCATATTGAGAGTCATTACTCTCAACTTTGTCCCTCTAAGTCAACTGCAGCACATAGAGCAAGCACATACAAAGCTAACTGAGAAAAAAAAATGACTCCGAGAAATACAAAATAGCATTGCTGGCCTATTTGCGATTAAAAGAAGACTGACTAGTGCAGCCCACAACTTTGACTTTAAGTAATTAAGCAATCTAGTATTTTTTCACACCATCTCCGAATGTTATGTTAAATGAGATAACAGTTATTGGATTTGGAAATTCTTCAAAACACAAAATTTGTTGAACAAAATTTCATCACTTAAGTGCTGTACCACTGTTCTTTACCATTTTTGAGAGGAGAAATAGATTTCTTGTTCCCATTCGTCGGAATAAAAAGAAAAAGAATTAAGAGGACAAAATAGACTCGAGAGAAAGGAATAGTCTAGAGCAAATCCTTCGGAGGGCAATCAGTGTAGCCTTTTGTTGTAGAATCAGTTGATCAAATTTTGGAATAGGATCTTAGAGTCTGCTTTAAAATTAACTTTTCAAATAGAAATCTTATTTAATAAATCGTATGGAAATGCGAAATCGCGACAACATTCATTATTAGAAAATAAGTACACTGTGTAAACGTTCATACACGATGTTGAAGTTAAATCATTTTTTTAAAAAAAGCAATTCATTTTCCAGAGCAATCCCCCATAGGTGATCAATTAGATATGGTGCATCATGGAATTCAGCTGAATACTGGCAAACTCCCTCAGTTTCAAATTTTCTTTATTAAACTCTCTGACATCATCCGCGTAGCTCGCTTCGACTAAATAATCAATAAGGTGTTTCAATTCGGTATCTTCTTTTTCTCCGTTCCACTCCAGAATGGGAATTCCGTTTTCAATTTGCAACCCAAAAGAGTGCACAAGATTATCCACAATAATCATGTTCTTCAATTCTCGGTTCTTAATAATCCTCAAGTCCTTTATCGCATAGCCATTTTTTGTCTCTAAGCAGTAAGAACGATCGAGGATGTACGTTATAACCCCTTCAGGATCAATTTCCTCGATTATTGCCTCAGCGTAGTGTCTGACTGACGCCGTGAATATGATTATTTCATAGTAATTCTTCAGTTTTTTCAAAAACAAATCGATATATGGGCGAATTTTGAATGGTATCTAACAAGTCATTCATTTAGAATGTTGAGTAAAATGAAGCATTTTACCTGGAATGTTTGGTCATCCTTTCTTGCGTAAACTATTTTGTCATAATCAGAAGCTCCAGGACAACTCTTTATCAGTGTTTCATCAAGATCCAAAACTAGTGTTTTCTTGTCGCTTGGCTCTATTAATTAAACAATGTTATGCCCTGCTATTAGCTTTACTTACTTGAAAGGATGCCTGCTGAAGGGTCTCCGAGATTGATCTGTTTCGATTCTAAGAATTTCTCAGAGGGACCTCTGAGGTATTGTGTCGAATAAATAAGTCCGCTATGCACAAGCATCAGATGTTTCTTGAAGGTATTTTTATCAATATGAGGAGAGAATATCAGGTGTCGATAAGTAGCGGTCGGTCTGTTTTGAATTTTTTTAATGAGTTTTGGTGTTGATGTTGTCGTTTGACTTATTTCTATGGAGTTCTCAACGAGACTCGTTTTAATTTCCTTAATTGGTTGTAAGAGACCGTTTTTCGTCAGATTCGTTCGAGCACTAAACTGACTTTTGAGAGGGAAATTTTTCTTGAATGAGCTGTCTTCAGTGGCAATCTCAAATGTACGATTGCTTTCTGGTTTAGCAGCAGAGTTTTTCGGTGTGTCTTTTGGTGTCAGAAAATTGGTTTTGTGTTCTTGAGGCGTGCTTATGGCACTCTTCACTGTATTGTGATCAGTATTAATAAAGAGATTCTTTGTGAATCTCTCTGATCTCTCTTTATTTTGAAGATTATCGATTTTAGGAAGAATCCCTTGTTCAGTGCTGGAGATATTGACGCTGTGGGGATAATGGCCCAAGTCTTGAGATTTGTGGAGAAGGTTGCTCTCTAACTTTGATGTCACTAAATCTTTACCGTAAAGCTCTGTAGTGTTAGCGACTTCAAGAGAAACTTTTGACCTGATAGGTAAGTTTCGGTGTGAAGAGCTCACGTTGTGGGCTCTTCTTCCTGAGGTAGGTGTCATCTTGAGGCTCGCCAAAAAGGTAGTTCCTGAATTATTATGGGTATTTGAAGTTTGTGAGGTGAGCTCAGGTTCGTTTTCGCTATATTCCTTGCGTCGTAGTCCATTGAAATATCTATCGTTGTTAGGACGAATAAATTTGGCTTTGGGAGAAAGAGAGCTCTCAGGAAAGATGCTCTTTGGTAAGTATTGATCTGTGGTATTGGTTTTATGAGTGTTAAGACCACTCACTTTTTGGAATGATCTCGTTGAGGATGTTGCTGCAGAGGTGCGATAGCTGTTGGGAGTAAGTATTCCTGCGAGTGTTTTTTTAGATGATAGTTGCATGTTTGGAACTGATGATGAGGCTGCTCTGAACTGGTTTTATTAATAAGAGTAGGTTATTAATTTTCTTAAAAATTGACATGGTTAATGTGTTCTGGTAGCTTTAATTTACCATAATTAAGTTCAGAAAGTGTAACTTTTCACATCAGATAAAAGAAAAAAACAAAACAAGGAGTTGCCACAACGCTCTCGGCAAACACAACAATTAAAATGTTAATATCAGAAGGGAACACGGTTATTACAGCCACAGTAGAATTTGAATTGAATCAATATTTTCACATCACATGTTGAAGGCGATTGAAAAGTCACAATTCTAACTCAAGAAAGTACGCTGTGTGAGGTCTTGAACTAAATGGTCATAGCACTCTCTGTGGAATTAGAGAATCTATGAAGAGAAAGAATAGAAAAAAAATTATGAAATATACTGAATCAGAATCGCTCAAAATAACTGGGTTTCTTGGCAAACTCATTTTGTTCATCAACAATTATAAGCATCGAGGGTCGAAGAAACTTTTCGGTTTCTGCTCGATCACTTGTTTTAAATGCTGGCGGTGCTTGGGAAACCTATCCTTAGAATCGTGAGGAAAAAAAAAAATTGTCTTTCCAATTTCATTATGATTTTTAGAGTAAATTAAAAACTGTTCTTTAAAAATTCAAGAAAGAGTCTCATAATGATTTATAAGATTCAGCTTAGAAATTTATGACGAGATAATCTAAAGCAACACTAAACTATAACATGCCTTGAAACATCTCAATTACTTTTTTCGCAAACAGGACTTCTAAAATGAAAATTTTAGCAAGATTATCTAAAATGTCTTTAAAATTTCTTCTTCGAGCTCCACTGAGGAGGAGTTCCACCAATATTGTAGTTATAGGTATTGTGGTTGTAAATAATATTGAATTGGCGATTGTCCAATTCAAATACTTCAGGACTGGTCATCTATAATTTACATAATAATTAATTAATCTCTCCTGAGAATAGGACAAATTAGGTAACTACCTGTCCCGTGAGTTTGTGAATATTTTGATAGAATGCATAAGGATTGGCTCGGCTGTTCCCATGAGAATCAAATCCCTATTTAAGAAATGCAAAACAGTTAGCACAATCATTTTCCATAGGAATGACTTACCTTTGCGCTGCCTTCAACGTATTTCGAACTTAAATATGGTAGTTGGCTTGTAGATTGGTAACCACCACCCTCATATTCTTTGTCCGCACGAGAATAATCAACTTCTTGTTCCTCTGTTGCGAAGTTCGAGCTCGTGGGCGCGAAATTTTGTTTTGTTTTCCCGAATTTGTTCGATTTGGATGTTTTATCCTTTTATCGAAATTGATGAGATCAAAACACGATGAAAGAATCTTCTACCATAGTCGAATAGATTTCTTGGATGTCGTAGTGATTCTTCCTTCCATGAGCGTTACTTGCATGGTTCTTCTTGCTGTTGGTTTGAAGCATGTGAGTCTTCTTAGAATGTACAGGACTTCTTCGATGCTCATCATCATCTAATTGAGGCTCTTTATATATTTTAATTTCATTGAATTTCAAATCACTAATGGATAATATACCATGGAAGACGTTGACCTCCACATGAGATTTCTTCTTGTGAATGGTCGAATTTTTGCTTTTAGATCTCTCCATACGCCTAATAATTAATAATAATGACGGTCAAGGGACTTAGCAATCAGATAAATGCTACCTATCATGATGCTCTTCGTAGTTCTCTCCATGATCGTTACCAGTTTCCGGGATGTTGTAGTGATAGAGGTTGCCACCGCCATAACGAGTTTTCATGAAAGCTTCTGGAACATGATCAGGATTAGCCTCGTACTCTGCTTCATGTTTCTTTTTATTGATTCCTATTGGTGTTTTGATGCCCTTGACATCGTGTGTTTGCTAATTTATTGACGAGTGAATCAATATGTTCCATGTGCCTTTTTTTATTTACTACATTTTTTCCTATATTCTTGTTCAAGCTTGAAGAACGGTTAGATGGCATGTTATCTTGATTTCTGGGGTTTTCCCGATAGAAGACATTTTCAATGCTCTTGTTACTGTCAGTAGTTGGTTTCGAACCAACCCTTGGCTTCGTGCTGAGATAAAAGCATCTTATTTTTTCAATATCAATCGGAATATCTTACATAGTTTCGCAATACATGCTGTATTTCGTAGTTACAAGATTTGGTTGGTGGATATTGGCACTTGACCCCTGATTTGAAAATTTGAGATTCATATGACTGCTTGGAACGTCCCTTGAGGCTAGCAAGATACAGATTGATATTTATCCTGAATATCATTATTTACATTGGATTGATCCTTGTGTTTGTACTTCACCTTGCCGCCCTCTGACTTCATTCCTATTCGATTCTATCTGGTCCTGGAACGAGAAGCCTGAAAGGCCTTCGAAATAAGGGTGACGAAGCGCTTCGCTTGCAGTCAAACGCTCCTTTGGGTCCATTTTCAGTAAAGCCTTCATGAAGGATAGCGCTTTTTTGGACATTTTCCCAAGGTATTTCTTTTCCAAAGTTTCAGGCTTCCCGAAATCAGGGAATTTAGACCCAAGAAATCGAGGGTGTTTCTGAAAAACTTCTTGTTGCTCGGCTATCAATGGGCCTAGAACCTTTTGGATCACCGCCAGTTGATCTAACTCGCTCTCTCCAGGAAATAGTGGCTGTCCGTCAGTAATTTCTCCCATTATACAACCAATTGCCCACATATCAGCAGGTTTGCCATATTCGCAGCATAAAAGCAGTTCAGGCGATCGATACCTAAGAATGATTGGTATGAAATTTCAGCTATTTATATTTTGTAGCAATCTAACCATCTGGTAGCAACATAATCTGTCATGCTCTCCCCTTGTTTAGGGAGCACTCTCGCGAAACCAAAGTCACAAAGTTTCAATGAACCGTCTCTAATGATTGAAAAATGTTGCCAACACAATCCCACAATATTTTCAGGGCTTACGAGTTAACCAATAAGTTCTCCAATTTGATGTCTCTGTGTATGATGTCGAGTCTATGACAATAATCGATTGCCTTTACCAGCTGATACATATAACTCCGAACTTTGTTCGCCTTTTCAGCGCAAATGAGACTTGATAATAAACGTGCATTACATCAAATCCATTCAAATTCCTCTCTAGAGCCTCTAAAAGGTTATTCTCCACATATTCAAACACAAGGACAAGTTTCTCTTTGCTATAATCAAATCTGATTAACTAAAGCTTAAGTGGGTTGATGTTGAACCTTCTGAAGGCTTCTTTCAACTGGACGATATTTTCCTGTTTAAGCATCCGCAGAATTTTAACCTCTCTCAATGTGCTTTTCTTAACAAGGTCATCATCTTCGGAGTCTTTGAACTTCTTGATCGCCACTATGTAATTATGAAGAATTATATAGAGAAGTATGATTGAGAGGGCTTATCTCGTTCGTTTCTTTGTTTCTGCACTTGAGAACGATTCCGTAGGCGCCTTCTCCAACCACGCCTTGCACTTCGTATTTATTCATGAAAATAAATAACTTTCGTTTATTTGGGCAGCAAACTGAAGTTACGCTTTCTAATTACCGTATTAATTCTGTTCCAACCTCAATTCATTTAATTCATTTGCATTCGAAATAAATTTTTAGCTGAAGACAATTCAACATCAAAAATTAATTCTTTTTATCATGGAATTTTGTCCTCAGTCATAGTTGGTACCGATAGAATCGAATTGAAAACTAGAACGATTTTCCCATGAAATCCATCTTCAAATACAGATGTGCTACAAATCTTAGGTTCCAATCGAATTTTCTGGAATTGGCCTGAGTTCTTACTCATCGAACTCTACTTCTCTAGTTTAGAGAACAATTTTCCTTTTTTGTAAGAATTTCTCTCATGAAAATTTCTACTGGTATACATATCAATCGAATTGATTTGTGCTCGCTGTATATTCTAACTTTGTGATCTTTGCAATTCATTTACTTTCTACATTGCCGAGTAACGTGTCACTATTTTTAAAGTCTTAGGGATCTTTGCAATTTCTCTGATAAGCAGCCTGCTACTTATATGCCGACTGTTGCGACATGATTCTGATCTAAGATTCAGCCCAGTCGAATTAAGAAGCTTAACAAAGTCAGCAATAAAATCAATGTTGCTGGATGATGAAAAAGTGACACCGGACGGCAAAAGGAATATTAATTGATCAGAAACATAACTAGGACATTCATGCAAAGGAGTCTTCACTTCATTTGGGTAAGCATAGGAGAAAGAGCTACTACCCAATTCTCCTAATTAAACCAATGAAGTTATCTAATGTGCTTTTTCTGTGGACGGAGCAATTTCATTGGACCTCGCATCTAATGCGGGTACAAAAGCCACTATAGAAAGCTTCGAAAAATGACCTTTCAACGGATTCATAGCAGTTATTTTAACTAATCTTTATTCATTAATTGATCCCATAGAATTATTTACAAAATTTCTACTGATCGGCGTTTTATTGTCGAACAATAATAAAATTTTCTAAATTACCAAATCATACTGATAACTATTGCCATTCGGTAGTTAATCGGCTAGCAAATTCCAAAACACATGCTTCCCAGAAATTTTCATGATAAATCTACTGTTTTTACAAAGTAATTTGTTCCTATTTAAGCCTCAATTTTCTATCTTCGAAAATAATAATTCCAAACAAAATCCCTTCATATCCTTACCAAACTATATCCGATGAGCACTCTTGTAGAAGTTCCTTCATTTACTCAACTCAGTTCCAAAACTGCATACGTTAACGATATTCCCTACATTGGGGAGTTGAATCCATTGAAACAAGTTCAAACCGGTTATGCTCCTACAAAACGTCAGAAGATCATCGCCAGCAGAAGAAAGAATTTCCAAATGAAGAAAAAGACTGAGGTAATTTCCAATTCTCTGAACAGTTGCTTATAAATAATTTTCCTTTAGCTCTGCAAAAATTATATTCTCGGAGAACCTTGCCCTTTGGGTGAAAAATGCTCATTTGCTCATGGATATGAAGAGTTGAAGCCTCGATATAATGCGTCGTCAACTTTCAAGACGATAAAATGCAAACACTTTCATAATGAAATGTTTTGTCAGTATGGCCCTCGTTGCCAGTTCTTACATAATGACCGAAGAGGAGAGGTCCGACCCGTCAAACTAAGTTATACTCAAGTTATCTCAATGATGGAAGAGTCGTTCGTTGTCAAAAATGTTAATGAGAGCGAACAGCCCATTGAAGACTTTTTCAGCTCGAATCTCAACTTGAAGGCCAGTCGCCTTACAACGCTTCAGATTTTCGAGAGTTTGAAGCAATAAGAACTATCTTATATGACAGAAGAGCACGACAGAACAAAATGAATTAATATAATTATCATATTATTAACCTCACCTATTCAAAAGGCTTTTTTACCTAAATATTATCGAATTAACTACACAACATAATTTATATGCAGCAGAATGTAATTAGCTCTATGTGGTGTTATGAATATCACTCTGCAGAGTATTACTGTTGACATCTTTTATCTTATATTTGAATGCAGTCATAAAATACTTAAATATTTCTTCTTAGAAGTCATATAGTTAGTCATGCACTAGCCTGAAGCATCCTGGAGTCTCGAGACCAGAACCGCTGCTTGGAAAAAGAACCTCAATTTGAGGATTTGAGAAACTGCTTGTAATCTGGCTCAAGTTGAGCTAATTCACTGAGTTTAATTTTTTAACAGCTAGGTAAAATGGAGATAAGTCAGTTCTAGCGAATAAAAAAAAACACTCTGGAAATTCCAAGGCATATCAATTTTGATTGGTTCCCTAGCCTGTGCTCCCGAAGACTTTGAATAACAACTTAGTTCAAAGTAGGTGCTTGAAAAAAATGATTGCTCATGAGCGCGAGCTCTCATTGATATTATTTGCGAATTCTTTTAACGAGTCAATAAAATTATAAAATCGAAAATAGTCATCTATGCTTCGAGATGACTGCAGAAATCTTTAATATCATACATCTCATCCTCAAAGCTGTCCATCAAAACAACTCACCAGAGGTTCAGCGTGAGTACGCAAACATTTTCGATCGATTCAAAGACCTTTCGTCAGAAAATATAGATCTAGTTCTCAATTTGATTGCATTATTCTTAAACAGCTCGAATGCAGTGATCCCTATTGCAACCAAATTCCGCTTAGTATATTTTCTGAAGATGATGACCGATCCTCCATTGATAACTGAAAATGTGAAAATATCTCTGATGAATCAGTTATATCTACTCCAAACTCTGCTTCGATTCGCTCTCTACCATAAAAACAAAACATTTCCGTCTCGAGGTGAAGGATTATTCTTCTCTTCATGGCCACTTGAAGATCAGGGCACTGTCAACATTGCAAATAATTTAATCGGACTTACTCTCGAGCTACTACAATACTGGGGTCAAGATCAACCTAGCAACAACATATTCGGAGGAGTTTACGATCACTTGATGCATGAATTTGATTATGAGTATCCAAATTATGAGGTTTATCTCAAGGGAAAAGAATATCGAACTCCAATCGACTGGAATGTGCGGAATTTATCACAACCTAGAGAGAAATCCACTGAGCTGATGTTTTCAGACGTACTGAGCAGCTATCGAAGTGGAAATGGCTCGCTTTATATTTTTGACTCAAGCAATATTACAGATAAATCGGAATGGGAAAAAAGAATCAACGAGCTAATAATCAGGTTTTCAAAGAAATTTGCCGATCTGAATGATTACAATTACTTATTCGTAGAGAAAGTGCATGCAATTCCGAGGATACTTGAGGACCTTATTCAAATGCAATCTATAATCACTGCTCTGAAAAAATTTTTTATTCGTTTTCCTGTAGTTGAGATCGGTGAAAATTTATTTAGCCTGAGCCTTAATGCGAGACGATGTCATCTCCAATTCGAGAAAATGATGATCCAAATTGTTGGTGCTGCTCATGAAAATAAGCTGGATGAAGGTACTTTTCTCAAGTTAAGAGATTTTCAATCAATCAGCAATATCCAGCCATCAAGCACATGGGACCAGTCTCGCAATTGTAAAATGAATTCAAATTTGGATCCATATATTTCGTTACGAGAGTTCAATTTGTCGTGCACAGAGGAAACAGAAAAACCTAAATTTTCAACCGAACAGCTCGCGCCAAATCTTTTTGATCAGCTAAAATTAGTCCAGTCAACATATGAAGAGCATAAAGTACCTTCAAGAACGGTGGAAAATGCTCAAGAAATAGAAGATGATCTACTAAAGAGAAGGAGTTCCATAAAATTGAAAAAGCCTCAAAATCTTTACTGCATTCAAGAGGAAGATATATTAACTGCGAATCGATTTCCTACTTCTTTGCAAAAAAGATACGTGAGCATTAGTAAGCATAGTGAGAAAGATGAACTAGTCGTCTATCAAGCCCAGCAGCTATCTAAAACTTCCAAAGAAGGTAAACCAGTAATGATCGCTGTTATGAATAATACCAGTCATTATGGTGAAAACTGGAAAAGAATGTATGCTGAATTATTTTTTCGGAAAATGATTCAAAATCCAAGTGTGAAGCCAATCCTTGAATACTCTTGTGTCCTCAAAGCAGACTGCATTTGGTTTGTCGAACCTGATCTCCCAAATCTCAGCAATCTTAGCATGATGTTTGGCAAAGGACAAAGAATCCAAAGCTTATTTACTCAAATTGCTGGGTTATGCTTAGATCTCAAGCATAAGTATCAAATCATTTTCGAAGAACTGACAGCTGAGGACATAACTTATGATGAAGACACTGAACAATTTTCAGTCCAAAATTGGTGTAAAGTCACAGAATACAAAGACAAATGGCAAGAATATAATTTGCTCAAAGACTTGGCTGAGATTACCTTTTCGATACTTGGACTCTCAAAAGAACCTGATTCTGTCCAACATTTTTTGTCCCCTGAAAATTCTGGTAGAGCTCAGTCCGGATTGTTGGCGGCTGAGAAGCCGAGGAAACTTAAGAATATTCTGTTGGAATGCTGGCAGGCACAAAAGCATGATTTGACGTTTGATGTATTGATGGAAAAGCTTGCTAGAGTATCAGAACCACAAATTCTAATATATAATGATGAAGAAATGTATTTTACTTCCAACACCTCCAACGGAGAACTCTTAGCTCAGAAAAAATTCGAGGAAAAAGGTAATTATATTATGATCGATCTCTAAATGGTTTTAATCATCACAAGGCACCAAAAAGATCTTCAGAATCCCTGGGATGAAGCTATTCGGGCTACTTTGTGATAACAAAAAGAAAGGGAGTTTCACGTTCTTAAATTCGAAACTGGAAATTGGTGGTTTGCCTAAATCAGATACTAAAATGATCAGTAAATATCTTCATATTTAGCAATTCTGAACCAATATACAGATTTTAGGGAATATACAGTGGCTTCGAAGGTCTCGATAATAGGAATCCTCTGGGCGAAAAACTTGCAAATAATAACACCATCAACTTATGAATTTCATTCGATTGACAAAGAAGTTTCAAGTAGATCTCATTTAAGGCAACAATCGTAAATTATTATCTTAGGTATTTCAATCAATCACGACGGATCAATGATTGCGCTTTGTCGAAAGGACAAAATTGAGTTGAAAACTATTTGGGTGAGATCACAAAGGATAGAACTAAAGTCAAATGATCATCCGTCTTTAATTTCTCAACATCCTGAGGATGCATTTTTGGCTGTTAGATGGAGCACAAGCTCGCCTTCTATCTTGGCATACCTTTCCAGAACGAGCAAAAATTATACTGTGACGTTGAAAAATATTGAAAACCGGCAATCTCAAAAAATATACGAATCTACAGGTACTTAAAATCGAATTATATGACAAAATAAGTATATAATTAGCAATCATTCCTGACTTTGGATTGTTGAAATGGGCACCTCCATTCTTTCATTATCAATTTGTAGCATTTTCGACAACGAGTCGATCAATAAAGATCCATGAGGTTAATGGGAATACCAAGTTCGTGCCTATTGAATATGGTAATGATATTTTTGAGAAAAATTAATTTAAAATCTCAACAGAGGGCAGAATTATTGATTTTTCTTGGAATATGGCTACGGGTCTCTTAGGAGTCGTCACAACATCCGATTTCTATTTATTTGAGTTACAACCTGGGGGATCTATGGCATTGAGACAAGATGCTATCAATGAAATCAAACGCTTTCTCGAAAAGAAAAAGAAATCTATCACAAATTTTAAAATCGAGTTATTCGAAGAATAATTTCCCGCATCTTTGTAGGACGATGGATTTCATATTTTCATTTCATAAGAGCCTCGCAAAGGTACTTGAAACAGTTTATTCACTAATTATTTTCAAGCCACTACCGTTTTTTTAATTACTTTGGAATTTATTTTCTCTCAGGATTTATACCGTAAACCTCTTCATCAAGCAGGATTCACTCAATCTTTCTTTTAGAAAAATCATTTTGATTAGATGTTTTCTAATTGTTTTATAGAATATGAAGAGATTTCCTACTATTTATATGAAGAGGAATTTTTTGTCGACAAATCAATGTAATTTAGAGCATCTATCTCTGTTTCAAAAAAGAAACTCAAGCAGAAAATTTTATCGAGATTGGCCTGTGAACCTACTATTTGTAAGCATCAAATCTATTTATTACAATAATTACAAAACTACAAACCAAATATTTGGAATTGAAGAAAAAACTTTATTTTTGAGCAGGAAAACTAAATGAACAACATAACCAAACTGTCATAGATAGTCTCTCTCGAAGTTACTTATGACCAAGTGTAATTGAGTTTCCACTTCGCAGTTCCAGCCTCTGGCCTGTTAATTTTCTTAATAATAGCACAAGCATCGGTGTCCTTTGCGATCTTAAACCCTATTGTTTCGTCGTCCAGTCTATTAACTTTCGAAATTCTCACATTGTCCATCTTCTCGAGCTTGACTGTGCAGTTCCACACAGCACTGTCTCCTCTATTCTCAAGATAGATATACATGTATGGAGATTCCCAGTTTGCGATAAAATAGCAGTTCCTAAGCATGTCGTTCCTCTTTGGGTCAGCTCTCGCTATTCCCAGTAGATATTTATGCAGAAAACCTTTATAGTTCTCTCTTTTTGCTCTCATGATATTGACAGGCAAATCAGAATACGTCGTCACTGTGTATGAAGGATCTGGAGTTTCTTCCCCTTTAAATAGCTTGACTCTAAGTACATACCTACCTGGCTCCAACACAAGGAAGTCGTTTGGACTTCCTTTGATACCGCATGAGCGGCGACCCCAATAGCACTGATTAACCACTAAATTGAGAAAATATTAAAGCGAGGAAATAATACGAGGATAGTTACTGATTTTCTTGAACTCATCTCCTTCTTTTTTACACAAAATCATTTCGACAGGTCGATAGTCAGATTCCTTCTTCTTTTGATCCTGTAAAAGCCTCTTATCAGTCTGGTGGACTTCGATGTTCACAAAGCTTTCTTTTTCAACAACTATTTCGTAATAATCGGCTTTTCCATCTACATTTTCTGCGACTGCTCTCCCACGAACGTATTTATCTTTGTAAAAACATCCCGTGTAATATTCAAAATACTTCATAAAATCCTCTAATTTCATCACGAAAACTCCGTCATCTTCATTTGAAAACCCAACTTCCTGTTTGATAGGGTCTGCCCATAATTTCGATCCATCTGAAAAATCACCATTCCATTCAAATTTGCCCCATGGATTTCTCAGCTTAACCAACCTATAACCACTAACATTATGTACTGAGAGAATTGTATAAGCGTGGTTTGGAACAAGTCCATCTTCTTTCTTAACAGTTGATCGCGTTGCACATCCCATAATGTAACGCTCTCGATCCCACAGCATAAGCTGATTCCATATATCATCGGTTTTCGAATCTTCATCGATCACTATTTGGTCAGTTGGCGCACCTAACAAATATGCAAGAGCCTCATCTATCCAACCAGATTCCGTAACGATGTAATTCCCAAATGCCTTAGCCCAAGCTTTTTCAAGAATAAGCACCCATATTTCATTTCCCTTTGGACGACTAAAAAGAGGCTTTCCAGACTGGAAGCATGGGAAAAAGTCGTCAACGATAATTTCTTTTGGCACACCAGCCATATAGAGCGTCACTGAATAAACCCCGAATGGGTTTGCTTTTTTATTATTAATCACACTCATCAAGCGAGAAGGGTACTCAGCTAAGGATGACACTGCAGCTAGGAAATAGCAGACACCAAGCAACCCTTGGGAGATATCATTTGGGTTGATTTGGTCATAGAGCACCACGTCATGCACATCAACTCCAATAATTTCGCTTGCCCTTAGCCACTGTGCATTTTCAAAATATTGCTTGTAATATTTATGGTTTGTATCTAGGGTGATCGATTTCGTCTCTGCAGAAAACTGTAAATCTTTGAAATATACTTGAGACGCGTTTTTATCCTCAAACATGTTAAGAATCTGTTCAAATCGCGTTTTTATGTCCGGCTTAGCAGTTATGGTTTCAACTTTATTATCATCTTGATTAGAAAGGGTTATTTTCGCTTCCAGTTCCTTTCGAGTAATGATAGTTGTCTTCTTTAGCTTCGAGCGCCCTTTCGGTTGTCTCTCACCAATCTCATTGATTGTTTTGCCTTCGAGTTTATCTGGCTGTTCGATCAGATTGTTCAATTCGGAATCTTTCGCGTGTTTCAATATATAAGTAGAGATAATCACTTCGCAGTTATGGCTGTGAGCTTTGGCAATGTCGATGATGTTCTGCCCTTTCTTATTCTTTAGTTTGAGATCAACTCGTCCCGTATTCAGGATATGCACGAGAGATTCATCAGAATCATAGTAAGTCGCTAATATAGCTGGAGAATTCCCATCTTTATCTTGTAAGTTGAGTAGGTGAGTTGCTTTTAGTGGCTCTTGTTCATCGATCCAGTTTAGGAGGTCTTGCAGGACTTTTTCTGAGTTCAGTTTCGCAGCGACATGTAGACAGGTTTGATTGTTTTGCAGATTTCCTACTCGTTCATAAGCTCTGAGACCACCTCTCAGCAGTTTTTTGATAATGAAACTATCGTCTTTATGAATAGCCTCGAGTGCTTTGGCTTTGATGATAGTGTTAACTTCTTCCAAGATAAGATGCCCTTGAGTGTATTTTATTGGTTCGTCTGCGGCTTTTTTGCCTGGATTCTCTACAGTTCTATCCACAGATGCAACGGAAGCGCTTGGAACATCGGAAACTGGAATCGTTTTCTCAACGGCGGTTGTCTTTTTGACTGAGCAAGCTGATCCCATGAGTTTTATTTAAGTAATATAAAATTAACTTAAAGTTAATAGGGAAATAAAGACTGTGTTTTTTTGGTTGTTTTAGTTTTGGTATTTTATGAGAGCCGAGTCAGAAATTTTGCGATCGTCATTGGGGTTTTTTGCATTGTTGATCTCTTGCTGAATGAAATACCGTAGAGGTCTTTTCTGAATTTAAAAGTTGCCTTTTCTGTGTGGTAGGACTCTACATTTCAGAAGAATAGTGGTGTCTTTACGCCCACTCAATTTACATCATTCATTGATAAATCGCATCATCACATAAAGTGGGTATTTTATCTTCATACAAACAGACCACTGTGCGCTCATTATAAATTACAGCTTTTTTGAGAGGAAAATATGTTTCATTCCAGAAAGGTTCGAAGAAGAAAAGAGCATTGAAAAAAATCTGATGAGATCCCGAATTTCGCGACAAAATCGCATAATAGAATTATTGAACGAACATGGGAGTTATAGTCAGGCTTTTGAAGACAGTTTCTCACTCGAATAGACAATTACAGTCATTTCCAAAATTTTCAATAACACCATTTGCATTCATAGCCACAAGTGTATACTGCTGTGGTATTAAAATCTGAAAGACAAAAAGAGAGAAGCGATTTTCTTTCCTTTCCAATTTGACTCTTAGAACTACCTACAATTTTTAAACGGAAAAAGCTGGACTATAATAAATTTAGTTAATTTCAGGTGCTTTGAATGGAAAAGAAATCAATCGCATCGAGTAGAAGGTCCCAGAAGAGCACAATTGTTATTGAAGAAAGGGTTGGGTTCGACAGGATTTACCATCAGATCAAAGACTCTCTCTTTCAAGTTCTTTATCTCGTGCTGAAACAAGAAGATGATGCGCTTTGGTATATCGCTGTCACCAACGGCATCGATTACTTGCAGATGATGTATTTCTGCTTCTACCAGAAAGTCAAAGATATCTGGAATTCAGATGAGATCCTTGGTCCTTTCTACGGCATCATCAATTTTATTAATGTCTCAAAGTAAGGGCTTTTGTCCATAACAAATTTTAAACAACTTTTCTCCATTCAGCTACATTGAAAACGCGTTGAGTTGGACCGCTTATCTCACAGGTTTCTATGTCTGCCTTGTTCTAATTGTTGCGGTCGTTGCGAACATTTTCTACGTCTCATATTCTTTCAGTCGTAAAAAAGTATCAGTCATTTGGCCAGTCAAGCTATTGCGCGGTGTTGCCGGTTTGGTTGTTACTGTCGGTTTCCTTCCCATTACAGAATTCTTGATTGGTATGATTCAATGCGTTTATAACGATGATGGTGAGTACGTGCATTGGAACTTCGACGATATTGTGTGTTGGAAGGGTGGTCACATTATTCATGGTTCGCTCGCGGTCGTCCTGACAACTGTTTTCATTCTCATATCAGGAGTCGTTTCCTCCATTTATTTTGAAATTCGCATGATAACAGATGATCCCACAGCAAGGTAATCTCCATTTATTTGTTTTACCTCTGAGAAAAAACAATAATCAAAACAATAGACAAAATTCAAGAGGAGACATGGTTTTCATTGCCAACAAGATCGTGCTGCAGATTTCTTTTGCTTTCTTGACAGTATCATTATCTCAAAGTCATTTTATTCACGTTGTAATTCTAGAGTGATAATCAATGGTGGCTGATATTGGTTCCGTTTTTGGGATCATTGGCTTTGGTCATTGTATATGTCTTCAAAGAGCCATTCTACAACAGAACATATACCACGGTAAATTGATTATTTGCAAGTGTGATCAGTCTTAACTGTTTAGATCATGAAAATATTCAATACAGTCTATTTTTGGACCGCCTTTATGCTTGTTGTCAGCAAGGTAAATCTTAAATATTGCTTGCTTTCATCTGGTATATCACAATGTACTAGGCTGTTGGTCAAAATTTTACTGGAGGATTGGTTGTCTATTTGATCGGGATCCCATTCATCCCATTACTATTTTTCACGAATCAGGGTGGTCGAACAACGCGCTTGGTGAAATATAGTTCAAGCTTCAAAACAGCAGACAGCCTTAATGACCACCTTCGTGCGCTACTGCTTCTTATCGACACTTTCCGTAAATTATCCTATTGATACTCTCGTAAGTAGGCTTTAGAAAACGATAAAAACGCGAGAATGTTATTGACTGGTTATATCGAAAAGCATAAAGATGCTTGCCCAGAAGATGACTGCCCGTTAAGATATCGGCCATCGACGAAGAGGAAAAGGCATCATGAAGAAAAAACCGCAAGTAAATTCATATTAGGTGCTTCAATACTTAACAAAGTGTCAACACCTTAGCTTTGGAAGAAAATGTGAAACGTCTTATTCATGCGATCGATAGGTTTTATATTATGGGAACTAAAAAGTAATTGACCCTCATTGGAGAGATCATCTAATGATAATTTTCGCTCCAAGGTTTAAAACTTCGGTCAATCTCCGCATCGCTTTTGCATTCTTTTTGTTTGAGAGGATAAAGAACAATAAAAGGGCATTGACAGAGATTACAAAAGCAAAAGAGTACAATCCAGACTTCGGAGATCAATTTGTTATATACCGCCTGGAGTGAGAGAGAGAGTCTTCGTTCAAATCTCATCTTTGATTTAAATAGGAGAATGATTAATGACGGTGTTAGCGGTGGTGATGAAGCAGAAGGTGAAGGTGAAGGAGGTGTCGATCTTGTCGGAAAGATTGCTTCAGAAAATTTTCAGGCGATTGCTGAAGAATGCATGACTGATAGTGCCAATCTTCACAAAGAGTTTTGGATGGAGTTGAGAGAAGAAAAACCAGATCTTAGAAAGCTGAATTATCTTGGTTCCAGATTTAACTCTGCGATGAACAATGCAAAAGATTATTGGAACCGACTGCAGAAATATACGCTAAGTGCTCAATTTCTCAAAATATACGGAAGGTTCTTGATCGACATTCAGAATGAGAGGAGTGGAGAAGAGCTGATTAAAAAGTAAGTGCATATGCTCTTTTATGTTTTACAAGCTTAATAACATTTATTGATCCATAATTTAGAGCGAAGATCCTCGAGAAGAGAGACCATGATTTAAGAAAATTCAAAGAAAATGCAGAAGAGGAAGATGGAGATCTCGAAGGTGCATCCAGCGAGCCTCTTCCTTACGTAATTGTTGCTGGCGGCACTGTACTTCCTCGATTTATGAGTGCGTTTATTGATAATTTTATTGAAATAGGATAATCTTGGGAAGATTAAGAAGGCAAACGCACTCTTCTCAATTTTGGTGGGTATGCAGCACGATGAAATCATCGATAGGAAGATAAATTCCTTTATGCCTGAGCTTTTTGCGATGTTCCATGACAATTTCATGACTCACTACTTACAGCGAGAAGATGACTCATACACAGGATTTCTCAATCAGGAAAATAGTCTGTTCATTAAAAATAAAAGCGGCTACGTACTACCTCTGTACATCAAAGTGAAACCGCTTGAAACAGTAGAGGGGATCCAATTTTTGGGAACTTTCCGAACGGAGAACATCAGAAAGTTGTATGTATATTTCATCTGCAGGCATGATGGACTGATTACCGATATATCTGCTTCTGCAATCACAGTTTTGAATCTAAACTTGCTGAGCGTTCGCAAGAATAATATGAATATCGAATCTATTGTAAACAAAAAGAAATACGCTTTTGGTATATTAATCGGACACATTCTTTAGGTACCAAATGCCTTGAAAGATAAAGGGTACAGAGGAGAAGGCAAAGATTTTTCTTACGACTTGAAGGAGTTTGATGGAACTGTGACATCCACAATTCAACTTCTTGCAGTAGTTACACCTATCGAACTCCGGGATAGGACGAACAAAGAATTTACGATTCTTGCGAGGGATTTAACTGGCTTACAAACAGTTCTTCAAGCCAAAGAGACCACAGCTGGAGATGATAGCGTGGTTTATGGTTATGTCGTGCGAATTGAGAAGATAGAGAAAACTGCTCAAATGAACAAGGGAAATACCGAGATGAGCAGATTCAAGACCCGTGCGAATCGAGGACCAACGAGCCTCAAGAAAGAAAGCAGTCTCGATGACGCTTCCTCTCCTGTAAAAACGAGTATAACAAAGAGAGAATCGAACCCAGCGTCGAGTAAGGCCCTCGGGCTTGAGAAAGAAAAAGAAGATCTTTGGATTTATGGCTTTAGAACTGATAAAGATGATCTTGAAATTAGTATTTACTCAACTCTCCTCAAGTTAATTATCATTTGTGATTAGGTGCTATTTTCCAGTCTGCAAATCTCAAGAAAGAGCTTGACAAGGCAAATGAAGACAATGAAGTTGCTCAAGTTAGAGAGGAAATCAATTATGCAGGGGATATCCGCACCAAAAGGCTTGTAAATGGAAGGTTCATTGATGTTAGAGTCAATGGCGAATTGGAGACAGAAGAAAGGAAGAGACTTGAAGAAGAATGGAATGAAGAAGATAGTCTTTTCAGAAAGAAAGATGACGACGAAGGGTTCGGAGAGCAGAAGACGAAAAAGACCAAAACACTCAAAAAAATGATTCAAGAAGCGCTAGAATCAACGACTGAGCTCCCTTCAGTGAAAAGCCTACGTCTCACCAGTCTGATTTGGGTCGTCATCGCCTTGGGTTTTTCAAGTAATGAGAATTTTCAACATGGGTTTTAATTCGGGTTTTTTTTTCCCTCTCTCTCTTTTCTAGGTGCGCTCTTTAGCTTGCTGTTGAACTATTTCTACAAATACGACGACTACACTCAGATCACGACCTACTCAGCCAAGAGACTGTCTAGGATTAATGATGTTGTTAGCGCCCTTCTTGATCTGAGTTATCTAAGTGAAGATCCGTAAACATTGTCTATAAATCGTGAGCTCACTCAAAAATTAATGTTCTAGTTCGTTGGTGGGAAGCTCTATGAACACGGATCCCGATTTGATAAGGGCTGGACTACAATCGACGGTCAATGAGGTTATCTCAATTACGAGTTCGCTTGACCATGAGTCTTTTGCGCCTCTGTTTGATCCGTACACTCAAACAGAGATCCCCATCCGTCACTACGATAATGGAACGATTGATATCCCACACGATCAGACTGACTCCCTTATGCAAGTATGAATTTATCCTCAAGGATGTTCTTTAACAATGTATTTTACAGGTGCTTGGTCTAGCTTACAATATGACATCACAATCGCTGAGTGACGTGAGTATCTCGAATAGAAATCTTAGAAACGTGTTGTATAATATCCAAAGTCGAATCTACCCGCAATTTCTTGCTGATTTCAAGAACTTCACCTCCGAAATTCTAAATGAGTACTCGCAAGGGACATCAGATACAATGGTGATTTTGAGTGTTATCTTATTGTTGTGCGGCCTCGTCTTTACAGGGGTAATTGTCTATTACCTCATCAAGATTGAATCTCAGAAAGAGAATGTTCTGTTCTTGTTCTTGGAAATTCCCATGAAAAACATTGAAGGTATCAGCAAGAGAAGAGATAAATTCATGGATTTCTTCCAGGTTAATGTCAACTCTGACATAGCAAATTTCTGATACTTTTTTTTTCCTGCAAATTAATTAGGCGATTAAAAATACTGATAAAAACAAAGACTCCGACGCTTCAGACAGTCTTGATGACATATCAGAAATCAGAGGAAAGAATGAAAATAAAGATATATCACTCAGTCTCGGAGGGGCTCGAGGTGAAGATTCCGCGACCAAACAAAGCGAAGAAGATGAGGAAGAAGGTACCAGTCTCATTGATTCTCATGTTTGTTTATCCTGCAACTAGATCAATTGAAGAAAAGGAAGAAAATGATCAAGAGATACAAGACTCAGAAGTTTGATAAAGCCAGAGTCATGTTTGCCAAGGTGTTTGTGGTGATGTTACTCTGTTGCTTCTACGTGGTCTGCGCCCTCTTGCTTCTTTATTTCCAAAAGACGAGATTATCTCAATACATGACTCAGATTAGCACTGATAGTCTCATCACCAGTCGGCTGCAGGTTGGAATTGATTTGGTTTTATTATATGGCTTGGACCCTGACTTCCCTATGGCAAATGGCACTGTTCAAGAAAACACAGAGCGAGCGATTCTCGACGTGAGCAATCACGATCTCAGCAGCGTACTCTCCTTACCATCTCTTCAAAATACCATGATGTTCTTACTAGTTCTACGTTTATCTCATTGGCCAGAATTCAGATTTTACAAACACCTATAAGGAAGTGTTTTTCGGAGACGCATGCAGTTACTATGGAACGGATATTGAGAAATGCCACATGGCAGCGAATAGCTCCCTGAAGACGGTAATATTGATTTCTCCTCCTGTTTGTTAACACTTTGGCAGGGAATTCTAAACTTCAAAGTCCAAATGTTCAAATTCTTAAAAAATGTGTACTTGCAACTGGCCAACGAATACAATGGTACTGCAACCCCAATAGACAATCGGCTTCAAGTATTTACTGCTGGTAACCGAATTTCAAATTTTTGAATGATGTTGTATCTATCTACTTCTAAACCATTTAGATGATGACTTGAACACCTTCCCTGATACAATACTCTGGCAGTTCTTGGAATATGAAAGGCAGTTCTTAAAGGATGATCTAACGTTATCCGTGACGATATCGACGATCCTTCTCGTCGTGTATATTGTCCTAGTCGTGATTTTTTGTCTCTTGTATTGGCTACCCGTGATTTCAAGGCTGAATAACGAGGTAATATCAGCATTAATCATTCAGATTATAACAAAATACCTTTTTCTTCATAGGTGTGGCGAACAACTAGAATGATTAATATGATTCCGATTGACGTCGTTCAGAGGATTAGAAGTATTCGTATCTTCCTCAGAAAGCTGATCAGGTCAAGAGCTCGAGGGTATTAAAGCTACCTCAGGCATTGAAGGAGAAAAATAATGATTCAAATTGTCAGTTTACTTTGAGACCTTTTTCTTGTAAAAACTTATATTTCAAGCACCTGTCATATTCAACCTACTTGGTTTCATATTCTATATACTATATAAAAGAATTAAATGGTCTTCAAAGAATGTGAAATATTGAATTACTATAGGAATTTATTGATTCATAAAACTACTTAATTCCGTAATTTTTCGATAGATTTTTAATAATTTTTCTTCATTAAGGAGCTCGAGCTGTAGTTCAACATGGGAGCATAATACAAGGATAAGATAAATCCTCCTGCCTCATATTATTTTAGACTGTCTAATTTTTCCCCATTAATCTTTTACTTACCGGGATGTCCAACAATTTTTCTTCAGTTTATTTCTGGAATGATTTATAGTTAAGATGAATAAATGATACAAAAGCTAAAAACTAGTTTGATAGGATTGCTGATAACAATAACTTTCGCTTATTCCTTTATCACTAACAATACTAAACTATTTGTATACAGTAAAGCTGAGTTGATGGTTTTCGATTCTTGCAAGAACGTCTTCGAAGTTTTTGGTTATCAAAATTTGACGGACGTCTGTGATTCCTCTCTGTGTGGTGAGAATTTTGATACCACTTAAATATTTTGTGAGCGCAAATAACGAATAGTCCACTGTAAATTTCGCACCCAGGAGATTTGGATCGTATTGTTTCAGCACCAAGTCATTGACATTCTTACAATAATAATATATATTAGCTCATTGTGATAGATCTGCTATCTCTTACATAGTTCTGCATGAGGTTGGGGAAGTTGGAAATCACAATAGTTGTATTTAGATCGTGATGAGGGAATTTCTCAAATAGCTGATTGATATCCTATATATTCAGGGGTCAATTTATCAAGCTTTTTCGAGATTGAGAGAAATACTTTCTTCACAGGTATAGGATCAATTGAATGTTCACTTTTCACTCCCTCGTATTCTTCACGACGAGTTGCTGAAACGAAAGCCAAACTTCATCGAAATTCATGTCAGACAGGCTGAGACAGAAGAGGATTACTTTTTATAGTATCTTTCAAAGTATATTTTTGCAAAAGCGGACGTTTTGTTAGCATCAAGACTTGACCAGATTCCAACATCGAAAAATTCCCTTTGCTAATCAAGAATGTCCGGTGAACTAATCTGCGAAATTACTTGTAGAAACAATAGATCCAAAAGCTGGTTCCTGCCTTGACGATAGTAGAGACTTGTGCCGTCCACCACTTCATTCGGTTTCAGTTTTTCAAAAGCCTCGTTGTCAAAATGCTTCACACGAGTATTTTTTCTGGCATAGAACAAAGTTTTATTGAGATCAAAGATAACGAGCGCCTGAAGAAGGAATCCTGAGTAAGTAAATCGTTACAATGCGACATGGTTTACCTTTTTCATTTATCAAATAAACTAACAAAATAAATCTAATTAAGGTGATAAATTGCCCGTGATTGTGCTGCAATTTTTTGCTCTTTATGCGCTGCAATTTGGCAGATCTGAGAAAAAATAATGTAAACCTGGAATAACTTCTCTATATATATAAATACTTCGTCTTAACTACTTGGAGAAAATAATACTCAAATTGTCAATAGATATTCACATGTATTTTTTAAATGACTCAACTCTTATGATCCAACAAGAACAATTTTGCTTTGCAAATAAGTTATCTCTCCAGAATTATTGGTTTTCTTCTGTCTCGACTGCTAAGTTAATTTTTTTGCAACAATACCATACAGAATCTTAAAATTAAAACGTGAACAGAAGATGAATAAATGATAATAGGTATCGAGATATTAATTCTTTAAGCAGCCGCTATCCAATCCCGCCAGAGGCTAAGCTGTTTATTTTGCTTCTTCAGTGCCAATGCTAATTCAAAATTGAAGTTAGAGAATGAAAAACTATCCTAATATACCGTGGTCTGATGATGGCACCAAATTTCTCATCAACTCCCTGGAAAAGTTTCTCAAGGAAAACAGCGTAGATCCAGCTTGCTCCCTATTATAAGAGGCATTGTAAGACACTGTGTATACTAATACGATGTGTTTACCATATAGGTTGGGTGAACAAGCCATAAACACAAAAGGGTTTTAACAATAGTGTAGAAAGAGCAGCAGCACCTATCGAATTGAAAGCAAAGTTAGGTTACGCAAGCAGAAGTTTGTTACGAGCCGGATCCGAAGATCGATCCAAGGATAGATTCGACAGTAAAGACGGCGAAGTACAAAGTCCAATAGGTGAGCCATTGTGGTTTGTGCTCTCCCTTTTTCAAATACTCATAGGTACCTAGCAGAGGCCAGCCGACCTGAACCAGAATTCCAACAACGTGAATAAGAAGGCTTGTAATCAATCCGATCATCGCTTTGTAAGATTTCTTTTCTTCTCTACCTTTTTTATTCTGATATGAATTCAATTATTCTAATTTGATTCTCAATTTCAAAATCGATAAATTAAGCTTCTAAATTTATTCACTTTGTCAGTACAAAACCTCTCTTCTTTCTCGAATCATTGACTATGCGGCCTAAGGTTGCGTTTCTCGGAGTGGTTTCATTCAATTATTTTCGAGATGTGCTCAGAGAGAAAATATCTCAGCAAAAATTCAAAAATTGGTTTTTTAACGCACATCACTCCACGTCAGAGTTGTTTTCAAAATTTTTCATGAGAAAAAGTCGTTAAATTTTTTGTTCTGCAACCTAAAGATGTCATTTGTATGCCTTGCATATTAGGCCCTATTTATTTAATTTAAGGCTAGCATTCGATTCGCACATATTGCTAGAAAATACAAAGTTTAAACGTAATTATGAAGAGAAACGTTCACGACCGACAGCGGCATTGCTTCCAAAGCTAATAGAGTTCGAATCAAAAGAATCGGAAGGTATAAATTACGGCTTAAAAGAAAGTGAGAATTATCTACGCGAACCGTGGGATTTTTGCGCTCTTGTTCTTCGCTTCGCTATCAATTCTATTAGGATTGCTGAAAATAATCGCGAGTGGGAATAAATAGTTTAATGAATCATTTGCGGAACTGACTGAGGTAGAATGAGATCCAATGCTGAAGCAATATTTGATTCCGTAGAGCCGATGCTTTTCATCAATATTTAATCTGTTTGATCTAAGGGTACCATCGATATCTGGAAAAAAAGGCTGCTGCGTTCTTCGAGAAGTCGATTCCTACTTGGTCCTCATGAAAAAAATTCCAACATTTAAAATTGTCACTATTAAATCCACTCGGCTCCACTTGGCTGATATCTCTCTTTATCGGAACTGGGAGGAATTTTCCTTTCCAATCAAGACATCTCGCATTCTCAAAATCAGATGGCGGTTAGGTTAATTGGAAGGGTCTCCTCTTATGAAAATTTCAATCGGAGATGCCAAATATGAACCAGGGAACAGCTATACTTTTGGTGATAAACAGTTTTCTATCTTCAGACAATTTGTTCTGAAGATATGAAATCTTCAAATTTTAATTGCTCATGGAAAGATTCCCGTAACGAAGATAAAAATTTAAATTGAGAGCTAATTCAAGCTCCATAATTCTGGATAGGTCTCTCACTCGGCAAATCGTTACATTTTTTATAGTCCGTATTGTCTCAGGAATTGATCCCCTCTAAGGCGTGATTCGAGTAAAAAATATTAAAGACGAAGTATTTGGTTTTGTTTTCATTACAATTAAAGAAAGTAATAATTGGCTAATATGCAGAACAATTGAGAAACTAAACTCAGTCAAAATTGAATAAGAATATTGACTCAGTAGATTAAAGATTGAAAATTTAATCGCGAATGGGAAACTCAAATTGCTATTCCAAAGTAAACACGATCTTCTTGCCATTTTTCTCACATCCACCCAGAAAGCTGAATACGTTCCAACGACACCCAGCGAATTTTTTGATACAGCAAGTAATTTTTTCGATCTAAATATCAAATTTACCCTATTATCAGCACTTCATCCCGCCGAAGATAGGAAACACACACTACAAATAGCTAAAAGCCTGGACTTGAATTTAGTTCCTTTAACACGCAGAGGTCTAGAAACGACGTCGATGACTCCTTTGAAATCAGCAACCTTTGGATCTCCTTTACTACCCGAAAGTTTTTCGGACTATCAAAGAAAAGGAGTACATGAAGACCTTCATCTAAATGACCAAAGCCCGCATTCAAGGCTTAGCGTAAGCAAACGATCATCAATACAAGATAGTCCCGAGGCGGATCTCTATTATCAGGGAATGGGAGCGCGCAAAATGTTTTTAACGGGACAGATTGAGAGCAAAGAAGGCCCAGCTTATCAAGAAACCATCGTTCAAGGTCCCTTTACGAATAATACAATTGCTCAAAACAGATGGGAGCATGATGATCCTGAAGAAGAAATCGTGATGTTTGAAGGGGTTACCTTCCCTGGGACAGAAGTTGAGAAAACAGGCGCAGCCGAGGAAAATGTTACTTCTCGCGTAGACCACATCTAAAAGGCTGTTTCCTATTTATTTAAATTGATATAAAAAAAAACATTGAAAATGTTGAATTTATCACTTCTTTCTACCAATCATTGGTTGTTTCATATATTGAAAAGTGTTTTTGATGATCATGTTGTGTGTCTATATGTTCTATTCAAGAACTATGTTATGTCTCGTGCAACTTCCCAAAAACTGCTTACTGAACTCAAATGGCCTTTTTGTCTTTGAAATACGTGACTGACTCTGCTGTGCGGCCTCAATTTGCCGCTATTTTGTTCCTGCCCTTAATTTCTTTCTGATATATTGAAGCTCTGGTTGTGATTACATCGTCACAGGTTTACATAGAGGATCAGGTGAATTATTAAAATATTTAGATAAACACACTCATTTAACATAGATTTAAGAGACTTATAGTTAGATAAAGCAATCTAATTTTATTTAGAACTAAGTACTGAGAGGAAAGAACAGCTTCCTTTAATCGAATGACTCATTTTCTTTTTGAAACGTTTCATTTCTTTATTTGTTACCTCGGTTATGCTGATTGCCAGATATTACTCCTCATCCTCCGTCAATTTGGCAAAGAGTGAATAGACATCTGACAAGTCATTGAGATAGTAATCTGCATTTGATGGTCTTTTCCCAACAACAGCCGAGAAAATCTCTGCATTCTATTTCATCAAAAGATGATTTATAAAAGATTTTGAATTCAGACAATACCTCTGAAAAGATGCCTTCTTGAACCCACATCCCTTTATTCTTTAGTTTTGAATACATCTCTTCATCCAGAGAATCTGCTCCAATACAAAGCACAAAATCGATTGGACCTTTCTCAAAAGCAGTTTTGAGCAGAACCAGCTCAGCTGCGACTCCCTAAAGAGTTATAGCATTGAACATTTAATCACCAAGAAAAGGAAATCAGGCTATACCTTATTTATTCCGAGTGGCTTTACTTCAACCCAGGAACTGCCGTATACGATCTCGACATATTTCAGAAACTCAAGCACCACCTCTTTGAGGTGCTTCTGGAGCTCGTCAGCTTGCATCTCGCCAATTTGAGTACCTACATCAGCGCAATTCCAACAAATCGCACTTTCTTTGATTTCAATGTGAACGCCCTTCGTCCTTGTAGCGTAATTTTGCATGATCTTTTGAACGATAGTTTTAAACGACCAGTCAACTTTATGCGTCTGCTGCCAAGCGCTCTCCCTTCTAACTTTATATAGGAAACCATTCTCAGCGAACACAGTGATTCCTGAGAGATGTTCATAGAGATAATTGAGAACCTCTGGCCGTTTGCTAGACATGATGCTTATTTGACTCTCTACAGCTTTCAAAAGCTTTTTCAGCAGCTCCATCTGATCTTTGGAGATATTTCTCACATATTGATCCTCAAACTCAGGACGCAAAGTTATATCGTACGCTTGAAGGTTCGCAAGCACGTTTTCGTAGTTCATGATTATCAGCTTGTTTTTAGCTTTTGCAAAAGCCTCTTTTATAGGGTTCATATCTAGTGCTCTAAATCGATCCGTTGTTGCGATTAATTTTATTCTTCCTTGCTCTGTGAATGAAAGGAGATTCATTGATGATTTAATCGCCAATAAGCTGCTAAGATTTTGAAGCACATGCTCGTATCGCTGCCAAGCAGTGTTTGTTTGTACAAGCTTTTTATCGATATCGAAAATGAACTCCGCATCAATCGGGGGAATCAAAAGCGACTCTGAAATCGCCTTTACGACCTGCTTCTTGTTGTTCGGATCTACTCTTCGAAGGATGTTTAGATTTTTCTGACCTGGTGTCCACTCGCTGCGTATTATTGTCGCAGGTCCCGCTTGCTTGACACCCACATACTCTAATGTTTTTAGATCTGATGTTAGAGTAAACGAAAAGGAGAAGAGAATGGTCGAAAGCGACATGATCGTATAGCATTCCTCCAGCGACCAATTATCAACCACCTCAATTGAAGAGCAGATTCCTTGACTAGTCAGCGCGCTCTTAACCTCTTTTATTCTCTCCTTCACCAAAGCTTTGTATTCTGCAATGAAAGAAGTATTATCTTCGCTCAACACTCTGCCGCGGATATACAAAATTATCAAGCTATACTTCTTCCTTGCATTCGCTAAATAGAATTCATGTATTGCATCGATAAGTCCTAATAGGCCTTCGTAGGGGTGAAAGTGAGTCAGACACAGCATAAAAGTTGCTTCAGGACTATTCTTTTTGAATTGCTGCACGCAGTCCTCGAAGCCTTGTCCCCTAGTCACTTCAGAGATTAGTTGTGGCTCTATCGCGTGCTTGGTAATATTGATAAACACTCTTCTTCCATAGTAATTCAGGAAAAGCGCACCTCCTTCCTGAGTGGTGTATTTCAAATTAAGCACCTTTCCACATGCGCTAAAGAACGCTTTGACGTACTCACTGGTGTTGAAACATATCAGGTCACAGCAGAGGAGCGAGCAGAGAAATTCCTCTTTATGAATGAGAGTCATGAAGCTCTCGAGAGCCGGAAAAGCTGTTTCGAACATGAAAGACATTGCTTGTTTGGGAAGCTTGAGAGCGATAAACTGAGGAACGAGAAGTAAGTGATAGTCGTTTATGATTATCATTGTTTTGCTGTCCGTGTTCTCTATTAATTTCTCTGCGTATAACGAGTTGACTCGGCGATAAGCACCGATGCATGCGTTTTGATCAACACTCTCCTTCAGATCAAGGATATTATAGAATAGGTTGAAGAGAAGCTTCTTGCAATACTCATCGCGGTATTTTTCCTGAATTTCCGAACTGAAGAAAATCGGTATCGCACTATATTTCTCCTTCAATAAAGTTGTTAACTCCTCTTGATATTCCTCTTCCACGTCGATTCCTGGCCAACCGACCCATTTGATTTGTTTATGCGTCTCAGTTCCAAACCGATAGATTGTGGAGAGATAAGGATCTGTATTGAGAGTTATTTCCCATCTTTTCCTCTTATCCGTTTCGCTTTTGTTGAGCTTAATGTTAAACGGGAGCCGATATACCGCCATAAGAACAGGAGCTTTGGGCAATTCAGTTTGAGAAAAACGATATTCGAACTGCTGACTGAAAGCCTCATGCTCATCGAAGGATTTAATTAAGAATTTTGTGTGTTTTTTATCCGCAGTGAGCTTCTCGTAGAGTTTTGTGAATACATTATCTCGGTTTTCAATATTCCTCAGCACACTATTGACTCTCGTTAGCCCGCCCAACGCCTTTAAATCACTGAAACTTTTTTTCGAGGTGGTCTTTCCCAATTTCTTTTGTTTCCCTAAATCCTCGATGAAGACTGGCTTCCTGATGCTCGCTAAGTCACCTAGTTCTTCTGATCGGGACCAGGTTCTTTTGACCAATTCGTTCTTGCTGCTTAGTTTCGTAAGTGGGCAAGGTTGAATCACTATTGCGTTTTCTTCGGTGCCACTGTCCTTCTCCTCGCTTAGACTTTCAAGCTGCTGAGTTTTATGGGCAGCAATGGGACTTTCGAGATCAGACCTAATTTCGTTGCTTGTAAATGAGTCATCAGACTATGTGCGGTTTGATGAGACGGACCAAAAAAAAAAACTGATTACCATTGAAAAATTTTGAGCGTCTTTAAACGGATTAAACTCGTCGTTTTGTAGTCTCTTTTTCACTTTGACAACCCCTACACAACTGATTTAAACCTGAATATGATATAAAAACTACCTGAAGGAAGGGCATCATTCGAAAGAAATCTCTGGACGACAATTTCATTGACCTGATTGCTGCCTTCCGCAAATTCCAACATAACTTTATAGCAAAATCCACGATAATATCGATTAACTCCATTTGGAGTGTTTTCCCATTGTTTAAGTACATTATCAACAAACCGAGCACATTTAAATTCAAGTTTAGTTCCTGCGAAGATGTGAGTAACAGTTGGAAGAGTATACTCTTTACCTTTTTTGAGTTTTAGAGGGGTTTCTGATACCCAGAAAGGATAATGATCTGGTCCAGTTTTCAATGCGAAAGCGTTATTAGGATTCCAGGCTCCCAGTTGAGGGATATTTCCAAGTATTTTGATTTGCTCAGAGAGGTGTGTGAAGATTTTGATTTTAAAGTGGATCTCGCAAAGTTCAGACATGCTTTTGTTTTATTTTAATTTCTCTGACTTCTTAATTTAATTAAGCGTCGGGTTTATTGCGGTCAATCTGAAACCTTTAATTCCAGAACTTAACCTTGTCATCTATTAGAATGTATATAATGAATGTAATCTATAACCTGAAACTTTATGATCCTAGGAGTGCCGTATTCAACTTAATGCTGCGCTCTCGTCAGAAAGTTTGGTTGATTTTACATTTATAACTTGTACAACTTTGGTGTAGCTTGTTCAATACAGTGTCTGAAAAATATGATTCAATGCCAATTGTATAGACATTACTGAAGAATTACATGAATTGGAAAAATTTATCTATCGAGGTGTCTCTATCAACGAACGTTGACTTTTCTGATGAATTTATTCGGACAAATCTGGATGATTTTTTTGATAGCTCACCTAACTCAAAGGAATCTTATTACTTTGATGTTTGCAGTTTGGATTCGAATTAATCGGCTTCTTTCTCGGAAACATTCATAAGATGTAATACTTTTTATAAAACCATTAAATTACAATAACCAGAAAAACAGCACTGAAATCAAAACATGGAACAGAAAAACCAACAAACTTCTTGTTTGATTCAAGGCCATCAATCAAAGTCTATACTTGCTTTATGTTCCAATGGCAAGTGCAAAGATCCAAAGCTCCTCTGCGTAAAATGTATTGCTTTTTCTCATAAAGAATGCTCAAATCATATCATTCTTTTCGAGGATTTACTTAACAAGGATTACAGTCAATTTATCGAGCAGCCTTGCTACAAGCTATTAAAGGACACCATCGAATCTCTGAACAAAAAAGAACCTGCTAAATCGGATTCACACTCAGATCAACAATTACTCAGCGAATTCACTAAACTCGTTGATCAAGAGTTCAATTTTATCAAAGCATCATTCGAGGAATACCTCAACAACTTGAAACTGAAGCTCCAAGAAAACTTGAAGAAAATTCTTGCTGAGATGAAAGATAATATTGCCGATGTTAATAATAGCATAAGGTGTCTCGTCGAGGCTGATGAACTTACATCGTTCTTACAGGAGATTAGTTCTGAAAAGGACTACATGTCTGACGAGAAAACTGGAAAGATCAATAGATATTGCGAACAATATTGGGACAGGCATTCAGCAATTGTCTCCTCTCTCAAAGGCGCTCCGAATCTCAGCAGCTTGTCAGTTCTAATGAAGTTAAAAAAGAACTCTCTGACGATCAGGAAGATATATCAGGAGTTGGAAACTAATCTCAGTCTAGAAAAATTGAGTAAAGCCCTGTTGAATGATAGCAAACCTTTTTCTTTTCTTGATAGCAGCAGGAAGCACGACGATATTGCATTATCAGAGAATAATACGATTGCAACAAAAAGAACATCGACCTCTCATGCGATAGCATTCGGAGAGGCATTAACAAGCGGTGTGAGCGGAATAACAGCTAAGAATGGAGACTGGGTACAGTTTGGGATATTCAACAAAGACGAAAATCCCTCTTCAAACT